>Ga0315913_1001797_pt1 | contig 24335 bp, 10 predicted proteins | sample MpolsnodulesMG_FD_207736 | JGI IMG/M metagenome (GOLD analysis project Ga0315913, IMG submission 207736) | Medicago polymorpha root nodule microbial communities from Los Angeles, California, United States - small nodules | ecosystem: Host-associated > Plants > Roots > Nodule | place: USA...
GTATCGTACTAAATAAATTACTTGTGTGTTGTATGCTTAGTTTGTTGTATTGCATTTTAAGTTATTTGTGTGCCGCGTGCTTAGTTTGTTGTATTGCATTTTAAATTAAGAAAATTCAAATAAATTATTTTACAAAATTTTGTTTTTCCAAAAAAACTAAAAAATAAATAGTTAATTGCATTATTTTAATTTAATGATAATTGATAATTATAATCGATAATTTTATGTAATTATAAAAACAAAAATATAATAAGAATAAAAGAAATAAAAAGTGGTGGGGTAGAGTGTTGAATGAAAAACCATTGGAGAAGTAAAAGTTGAATGAGTGTTGAATAAAGAGAGAGAAAATGACGTGGAGTGTTGGGAATTGAAAAAGTGGGTGTTGAATGGTGTTGAAAGGAAAAACCATGGGGATGGTCTTATAAGCACACTCAAAAAGGGCTGCTGAACCTGTTAGGATCGCTTGATCTGACATATAGTATAAACTTATGGAAAAATAAACCTCGTAGGAAGTGTCACATTAGGCCTCACATTACATAGCATTGGCCCTTGAGTGTGCTCGAACATTTAGTTAGTTGAGTCCAAGGTCTCGATGATCAAGTTAATAATTATAGTTATAACGGGCCACAACCCCACGCACAAACCATATAAGGAAGAACTGCTTTATGACGTCACACAACCCCAAAGCACGAGACCTATGAAAGTTAAACGCTTGAGTAGTTCTATAGTGAACAAGCTTCTAATAAAAATTTTCAATCATATGTTTCTGTGCATGGTAATTCACCGCTTCCTATGCGTGAACCCTATTGCTTTGGAGTGCAATGCGTGCAGCGTTTAGCATAAAGATGTGTTTAGCCTTGTTAAAATTATACAAGTAGGATGTTTCCCATTCCTTTCTCTTTGGTGAGATCACCTTGCTGATTCAAAAACTCACAATTGCTTATGAACTTGGATGAAGTTACTCGATAAGCATCCTAATCTCTCTAGACTTTCTTCAGGGGAAATTCATATTGATCAAGTATACATTTTTTGTTATTTTTGAGCACGGAGGATATGAACTTCTATTTACTGAATGCAAATTTTCTAAGCAGGTATGGAAGCATGCCCTACACTGGTGATTGGGGTGTCCTTAACAAGTTTTATATATAGTGCAACGAGCTCAATTGAAATAAAGTATACGAAGTACAACAATGAGATATATCAAGTGTTACATACCCAAACAATTATATCAAAAGACATTAGGTGGTATAATGAAATTGAAAGCGTGTGGATTAATATATATTAGAGAGCTTACAAAAACATAGTAAAGTATAAGCAATAGAAGTTAGATACACCTTGCTTTATAGAAGCATTAGGTGAAGTATGTGAGAGGTGTTTTAAAGTTACAAAATTTAGTGGGCAAAAAACATTAATCACTTTTTTTTGTTAACGAGGAAGATGTAAAGGTTTCTTGTTAGTGAGAAAAAAGTTATTGTTACGCAATCAAAATCAAAGAAATTGTGCTTCTGTTGGTGAGTTCAAGAACAGATATGGAAGCATGCCCTGCACTGGTGATAGGTGGTATAATGCCCTTGCTTTATAGTGCATTGGTGTTTACTACCAAGGGAATTATTTTATGTTCTATGACTATAAAATCAAATCTCACAAACACAAACAAAACAGAAGATTAGGCAAAATGAGGCCAAAATGAATAATTCTTTTACCAACCATGTTAATGGAAACACAAGAACAGGTGATATATAAAACCACCTCTCAACAAAATTTACTAGTTTAACAATCTAAAGACAAGACTCAATTCAAGAAAGCAAAATACTAGATATACGCTTCTCCGGGCTTCAATTCAAAACAGATATACGATAATTTAATCTTCATCATCGATGACCTTGGTGCCCAAACCTTTTAGCTCTTCTTTAGGAATTTCAACGACAGTAACAAGGGAGTATAACTCTTCCTTGGCATCTTCGTCGTCATTCCTCTTGCGAGCAATGCGTACCCTGATCCTCCTTGGTACACTTCTGATTCCCTGGCTCCAGATAGCCTTGTTCAGCTTGACATCAACTCTAACATCGTTAGTGCCCATGGCTTTTTGAGCAAACTTTCTGATCTCCTTGATGGCTTTTGGTGCCTTCTTCTTGAAGGTGCTGTTTTACATGAAAAATACAAACACAGACAGAAATTAGCAAGAGATCCAATTATACAATTCAGAAACTAAAAGGAGATCCTCCAATCATGCAATTACACATACAACAGCATGAATCACCTACAAAAAATAAATTCATCTCCAAGCAACCAAACAATAATCTAAACAGAGCGATATGACTAAAACAATATGATATTCAAATTTTGAATTGGCAAACCTAAACACGATAAAAATGGCACTTTAGTCAAAAATCAACATGACTAAAAAACTGTTAGTTTAGTACACACAAAACAGTGCGATTCAGATGCAATCCAACTCATAACTCAATTTTTTACGCACAAAGACCAAATGAACAGCATACATATTTAGGGTATGTTTGGATAGGCTTATTAGTGCTCATTTTCCCACATAAGTTTTGACATTGTTCATAGCAGTTTTTACCTTGCTGTCTGTTTGGAAAAACATACGAAAACAGCTTTATGATATTTCACATAAGCTACATTCAGCTTATTTTATTAGTTCTCCAAGATAGCTTACACAAACAGCTAATGACATTGTCGACAAACTAGAAATTAATTTACTCGTCAACATCAAATGAACAGCATACATACTTAGAGCCTGTTTGGATTTAGCTTATTTGAGCTTGTCTAATGGCATAACTTTGGTATGACTGTTTGCAAGACCTTATTAAAACAGCTAATGACTTTGTGCATAATCTGTTTCAGCTTATTTCCATAAGCTCTCCAAGATTAGCTTATAAAAACAGCTCAAAGAAAAACAATTTAAATTTATGCTATCTTTTGTTATAAAAATAGCTTATAACTAAGCAATTACAATAATAAGTGCTTTAAACTATTATATGCTGCAAATTAAACTGTTTATCCCAACAGGGCCCAATGTAGTTAAATCATGAAATTAACAATTAAAGTGATGAAATTAATCCAACCAGATATCATGGAGATTACGAAAACAAGCTGAAAACAGGTCATGAAATGTCATAAACTGTTTCAACTAGTTCTACCAAATAGACCCACAATGCTTGTACAAAAATATAAGCTTAAACAAGTCTTCCAAACAGACCCCAACACCCCAGTAGATCTACAAAATTGAAATGCTAATTAAAACTATGACTACCGAAAAGTAAGAAATTTACTAATAAACAGTTTAATCATGAAATAAATACTTCAAAACAATGAATTGCAATTTCCAATGTAAAGACAGGCAACTAGATCACAAAAGTCAAAATTACTTATGACATGTTATTAATGTTTTCAGCTTATTTTCATGTTATCCAACGTAGTTTACCAAAAAAGCTTAATTCTAATAAAAATAGCTTATAACCAAGCATTCATCATGATAAGTGCTAACTGTAAAGACTGCAAATTAGCCTATTTATCCAAACAGATCCTAGATCTACAAAATTGAAATGCTTATGTAACACAACAATTATGGGGGAAAGTGAGAAAATTACTGAATAACAGGCTTATTTGAGCATCTATTGCACAAGTTGTTTTCAACTTTTTTTCATAAACTCCAAAATTATCTAACAAACAAAGTGTTTAGCTTATTAAAAACCAATAATTGTGTTTACCTTTTGCAATAAAAATAGCTTATACAGAAGCGCTTATCACGACAATACTTATAGAAAATTTTCATAATCTATCAAAGAATTAGGGCCATTTAGATTTGACTTATTTTGAGTTTATGCAAATAAACAAGCTTTTATGTAATATTCATAAGTTTGTCAATGTAGTTTATGATAAAACAGTTCATGAAGATATAGATATAGTTTCCAATGATGAAAACTTATAAATTAACATAAAAGTTTATTTATTTGGATATGCTATTTTTCATAAGCTCAAAAACAAACCAATCTAAACAGGCCCTTAGCTTATAAAAACAGCTTATAACTTAAAAAAACAATTAGAACTTAATTTTTATCTCATCATAAAAGTAGCGAAATAAAAATAAGCTAACTTTACAATAAAAGTTCAAACTAAGTTATTTATCCATACAGGGTCTAGATCTATAAAATTGAACTCTAATTAAAATCAAAATCATGGGCAAGTGAAAAATTTACTGATAAGCAGTTAAATCATGAAATTAACAACAAAAATGATGAATCAAGATTTACAAGTAAACACAGAGAATTGAATCGTGAGAAGCAAATGAGATAAAGATTGAAATTACCAGCCATGGAGACGCTTGTGGAGATTGATGGTATACTCCCGTGTAACCACCTCTTCTTTTCTACCTGCTGCACCCTTTTCCACCATTTTCAGCTTCTGATATTAACCTAAACCCTATAAAAAAAACCGAAAAATTCAATTTTTTAATCAAAAGCTGCGAAATTTATGATTATGATGCGTTGAAGCGTGAATTAAACACTTCAATTGAAAGAAATTTTGGATTTATGAGGAAAAGTGGGAACTAGGGTTTACCTTAAGAGTGTGTGCAAGGTTTTCGGCAGTGAAGAAGCAGAAAATGAAAGAGAAGAATGAGATATAAAGAAACCCTAATTTTTTACGGGTTTGGGTAATAAGGATTTGGGCCCAATCAAATTATAATCGGTTGAGTATAAGCCCACTCTACTCATACAAGGTGTAACAAAAAATTGTTTCTTTTCTCACCCTTGACGTCCGGCTTCGGATTATATAATCTGACAGGTTGTTAGATGTTACAGGGTGTTTTTAACGTGTGTTTACACCTTTTGATTTATATTATTCAAAATATTGTAGACGCATGAGAAGATTTTATGGTGGGGTAAGAAACTCATTAGAAGATTTTTTTCATTGAAAATGTTTTACAGATTTATGCCGCAAATTGAGTAATAGGATTTAATTCATATCGACATAATTCTTGCATTGTCAATTAATCATAATTGTTAGATTATGAAAAATGGAATTGTTAAAAAAAAAATTAAAAATGTTTGTTTTTTATTTGCTGATGGAGCTAGAGATTAACCGAGGTATCAATTGCGGTTCTCAACTGTAATTTCCTTTATTCAAAAAGTGATTAACGTTGGGGAAGTAATTTTGTTCTTCAATTGTGGATTCCTTAAAATTGTAGGTGTGCAACAAGCTTGTAGGGTGTCTTCCTTTCAAAAATAAAAGAAGCTCGTAGGGTGGAATAAGAAACTCCCGTTAAAAGATTTTTTCATTTTAAAAAAATGTTTTACGGTTTTATGGCCCAGATTGAGACCATCCAAAACGAAGTACCTCACATTGGGTGCTTAAGTGGGTCCCTTATGTCCACATCACCAATTTTTCTGTAATACTTAATAAGCATCAATTTTCTCCAACCCAACACCTCAAAAGAAATTATTAAATAGGTCCCACAAATAACTCTATATCATTACATTTTTAACAAAATTTATTCATTTTACTAAGATTTATTAAATGGGACCCATGAAAAATGAAGAGAGAGAGAGAGTGCTTCCATAGCCATCATTCTCCACAAGCACACATATGTTATACTCCACAATGGGGGTGCCTATCTAACGTGGTGTTAAATAGGTGAAGCACCCACCATTGTGGATGATCTGAGTAACATGATTTAGTTAATATACACAGTTATTACATTGTTAACTAATCATAATTGTTTCATCAAAAATAATTGTTAGATCATTAAAAATGATTGATTTTTATTTGTTGATGGAACCAAAGATTGGTTAAGGTATTGACTGATGTTTTCAACTGTGGTTTCCTTTATTCAAATGATTAATATTTGGGAAGGAACTTTGTTCCTCGACTATGGGTTTATTAATTACTCTAATAGTGAATGTTTTGGAATTTTGCTACTAGAATAAGAAATGTATGTAGATAAAGATAAATGTAGTATGATAAAAGTGTAAAATTAGCTTGGATTTGATTGATTGTGTTCTTAATACATTGGACAAAGTAGGTATTTATAGGAAAAACTAATCCTATTGTTAATACATTGCACAAAGTAGGTATTTATAGGAAAAACTATTTCTATTGGTCGAAACTGCATAGCTTAAAGTGTTTAGCCTCGCTCGGCTATCATGTGAGGAGTGCGTTGGTTTTCTCCCCGTTGAAGAGTTCATAGTCTTTTCTTACAAAGGATGCCTCGTTTAGAGTTGTGTTATTTGAACATCTTTATATGTGACAACTTTTGATACAACCGAAATTTTACAAAGGAAATGAGGTATTGACACAAAAAACAAAGCAATAGATAGAGAAAGTAAAAAGATAATGTGAGTATAAGAGAGAAAGTTGCCACAAAAGTTGTAAAAAATGATTGTTCAAATATCATTTCTCCCTCATTTATTCATAATATGAGAAATGTTTTCAATATTTTAACTAAAAAAGTACAAATTTTCTGACCAGATTGATTTAGGATTGGCGAGAGCATACTTAAATTTAAAATGGGTCAGTTTATTTTAAAAAATTATCCCAACATTTTAAGGGAGTGTTTGGAAGAATAATTTTGGAGAGGAGGAGAGAAAACGATTTATTTTTCTTTTCCATATTAAAAACTATAAAATATTTAGTTTTCTATAAAAAAAAAATTTAGTTCATATATTATGCTATTCTTTCAATTTTTTAAAATCTCAAATATTTACCAAAGTATAAACTTACTCCTCAAGGTCTTCTCATCCAAAGCCAAATCTCTCAAAAAAAGAAGAAGTCTTCTCATCCAAAATAATCCATCCACTAATACCCCAATCAATAATCCAATTCAAAACACCGATGATAATTTGATTGTTTAAAATTGTGAATAAAGAAAGATGACTTCGTGGCAAATGTGAAAGAGTTAAAAAATAGAGTAATGAGGAGGATGAGAGTTTCATTTCATCTACATCATACATAAAAAAGAAAAAATTGAGAATTCTAATATTGGTTGTTTAAAACAAACAACTTATATGAAAAACATAATTTATGTTGCCAGTCATCCATTCTCACCGGACAAATCAACTATTAAACGCTTTACATTACTTCTTTATCATCCTTATAAGATAAGATTGGTCCTTCTTTCTGTTAGCTTTAATCGCTAGAGACCAAGATACGTTAACCGAAAATATGACCCTCCATATTGATTCCAAATCAATGTCACCATGAACTACTTTGTCTATAAAATACAGTTCTCTTTTGGAAACTAATTTTTGAGTAATTACTCCACGCCAAATGCAGTTACTGGTAAATTGTCATTGAGGTAACCTAAATTTCACACACAAAGTAGTTCATAATAAGTTAGAATTGATATGGGATCAACGTATGTGACATCTTTAGTTAATGAGATGTGATATTTAAACAACCCAAAAAGGTTGTCAAGTATGCACACCGTAGCTTTATCAAGCAATTTTCACCCTGCACGCAAACTGAGGCATAGAAAGAAAGCAATAAAAAAATGAAAAAATAGTGGCAACATACGGTGTGGCACAACTTTTATGTTGTCAAAATAACATTACTCTTAGTTAATATGTCACATCCTATCCCCTAACCTTAAATATTAACAAAGCGATTGTTTTCAATATTATTTTAAAATTTGATGATTATTTGTCAATTTGCAAAAATAAATGTTTACAATTTCGAATATCAGTTTGCTTATTTGCTCTATATTAATTTCACCAGTTCCATACCATTAAATCACTAGATGCAGGAAATAAGTAATAAAATGAAACTTTATTCATAGGTAGACAACATTTATTGCAATAATAAATATAAAGTATACTAGTACATGAAAAAAAACATAGATAAATTATACAACTTTAGGGCAAAACTCATGCAATGCGCCTACAAATACTGAGTCCATCACCAACAGAAGTGAGAGCAAATTCAACACGAGAATCATCAGTGATTTTTTTGTTGAATTCAATTGCTGCTGTTCTTTGTGGTCTAGAATGCATTGGAACATTCTCTTCAGGCCATGCAACACGTCCACCCCATAAAACGTTGTCATATATAAGTAATCCACCAACTTTGACCAGTTTTATCAGTCTTTCATGGTAGTTCAAATAGTTCTCTTTGTCAGCATCAATGAAAGCAAAGTCAAATGTTCCTTCATTTGTAGGCTGCATCAATAACATTCAGAATGAAATTAGTTACCAATTTCTTTTATGAAATTAGCTGAATTTGTTTAAAATGATTCTTAATGTTACGTAGGTCGAAATTGGACTCAACAATAATATTCTTGAGAACAGAATTGAAACTTAGACGTGCGTAGAATAAAAGATTCTAGAAGACACAAGATTTATCGATATTTGGATCAACTTTGAATCCTACATCCTCGCTGAGGTCGATCGCATCAACTATGATCATGTTGAATGCTGCGGTGTTAATGTTACAAGATTTTCTAGAAAGAAAATCATATCCCGCTCACTTGAACATTCTATATTTTTTCTCTTGATCAATAATTCTATGAAACGTCTCTCATCTCTCATTTTACAAGGATACATCGGCTAATATACTACTCCTATCCCACAGTAGTTACAAAGTTAGTTATAACCGAAACACCGATTAACTTGTCCAAAAAGCTACAGGCCTAACTAATTAACTTACAGAAGATCTACTAGAACTAACACAGATTGAAAACCCTCGGTTGATCAGTTTGGAGGTTCGTTAATTTCAGTGACTAAATTGTATGTTCTCAACAACTTTTAGGGATTAAAACCAGTGATTCGCTATTATAAATGTGAACTTAAAATTGAAACAGATTTAGGCCCTGTTAGGACAAACTTCATGATTAAGCTCTTATTAGATACATGCTTATCTATAAGCTATTTCTAAAAACAAAAGAGAGAATAAAGTCAAAAAAAATTCATACATGTCATAGGTTGTTTTCATAAGTTCTCACAAAATTGTTTATGCAAGGAGATAAGTTCAAATCAGTCAATCCAAACAGATAATAAAAAGAGAAAAAACACGCTTACGTCTTCTAGCAGTTTATCCAAAATTGGTAGAGCTGGAGACTCTATGTAATCAATCTTGTGCTCCACTCCAGCCTTTCTTATGACAGGTAGTCCAATTTCATAAGTTTTCCTGTCAATATCTATGGCTGTAATCTGCAACATCAATAAACTTTTCATGTAAGAAACTATGTCTAGTATTGAGCACAATATCGAATTATATCTATGGAAATTTACGTATGCAAACCTTTCCATCGTCGGGAATGTTGAGTGCAGTAAGGAGAAGAGAGTATCCAGTAAACACTCCAACTTCAATTGTCTTTTTGGGATTCAACAGCTTCAAAAGTATAGCGATTAGTTGACCAGCCTCAGGTGCAGTTGCTATGAAACCCCTGAATGAATATGAAAACCAAGTTAACCATCATAATCGAACAGATTGGTTCAACCAGTTGAACAGAGAACCAACCAACTCACCGGTTGGTTTGTTCTCTATATTGCAATCTGGTTGAACCATAATGAATCGCGTTGAACCTGTTAAACTGTGGTTGCTAGTCCAACTAGCTAGTTTTTATTTTTAGCTGTAGTTGAACTGATTAAACCTATTAAATCATAATCTTGAAGTTTCACTGGTTCGATATTCGGTCCGAATTTGAAAACATTACAGAAGATAGAGTAATTACCAAGGATGATTCTCAGTGGCATTCCTCAGCTCTTTGAGAGGCTCTGGCTCTGTAGGGTAAACAGCAGTATCCAATATATACTGCCACACAATTGTTCATCAATTAGTCATAAATAAATTTTCAAGATAGTAAGAAAAAAAATGGAATTAGGTTTTCAAGATAAATTTGTATACTAACCTTTGTTAAGTCCTCACTCTGCAATATGACAGGATTTTTGTAGATTGATGGATCTTTAACATGTTCCATTTCTCTACAATCAATCAACAACAAAACTACAATTTGTAAGTTCTTTCAAAGTCCAAATCCAAAGAAAAATAAGGAAGTTTAATGCAGTATTAGACTATATAAATTATTGAAGTTAGTTTGCATGATAAAAAATTTAAAAATATATAAATGATGACAAAACTTTGATACACTGATAAAAGCTAGATTTGGTCATGCAATGATCATTAGTAGAAAAATATGCTTGAGAGAGGCATGCATATTGCATACCTTAATTATCAAAGCTAAGAATAGATGTGTAGTTGAGTTCAACAAGTCTCAGTATAGCATTGTTATGGACATAATATCACTGCTTTTTATGGGAGAGGGGTGTAATAGAAATCTATATAAGTCAACAATTTTCTTCTTGTCAATGATGACGGCTTATAAAGACCCTCCATTACCGACATTAATGACGGGTCATGAAAACAATAGAGTTGCATTGAACTTTGAAAATTAGAAAGAAGAAAGAACAATTTTGCTACATAAAATGAGAAAAGTCTAAGATTATAAGGTGGTTTGGGGAGGAATATAGAGATTGAATGATAAAGAGATGTTGATTCAACTTTCCTTAACAAACATAACTACCAACATTCACAATTTCAAAATTAAAAATAAAAAATAAAAAGAATAATATAGTCTTTATTTTGTATTGGATTTTCTCACTTCTCCATGCATTTTGATGTATATTTTCTCACTTGAAGAGTTTGTGGAACATACAAAAAGATCCGGCTCCTGCTCCTCTAAAATGAACAATCCATTTTAGGATGTATAATGGATAATATCAATCATTAATTATTAAATTAAATATAGATATTATATGTACATAACAAATCATGAATTTGTTAAAATAATTTTTTATTTGTTCACTTTACACTTAACACTTAACAACACTGTTATTCTTTAACAAATGAGGAGTGTTTGCATGAAGAGTTTAGGATGGGAATGGATGAGAGTTTACTTTTCATTTTTAAATTATGGACCCTATAAAATGTTTTTTAAAAGTTAACATATTAACATAATAACCGTTCATATAATACTTCAATAACACTCAATTTATTTTAGAAAAACATGTTATATAGTCTGTAATTTAAAAATGAAAAGTAAACAACCATCATCTCCCTTTCCCTCCTAAAACCTCAATCAAAACACACCCTAAAAGTTGTATTCTCTGTATATTTCCTTATATTTTTCCTATTTTCTTTCCACAACTAAACTGAATGAAAATAATATGTTCCCAATCCAACTTCTCGTCCTACTTTTTTTTTTTTTTTTTTTTATCAAAAAATAAATAATCTTGTCAAAAAATTAATGAAAATTACGTAGACATTGGTTCTAAAGTAACATCGGTGGCATGACTTCTCCAATACAAATACTAGGATATAACTAATTCTTATGAAATGTATGAATGGACATAAAAAAACAATCGAATATTCAATCATTTATAGCAGTCCTGAAACTGAAATAGAGATGTACAAAAGTAGATAGTTAAACCTATACTCTGACTCAATTTACACAAAAAATACATGCAACATCTTTATTCCTCACGTATTTTGAATCTAAAATCATGTATCTATATGTAATGATATAGGCTATAAAAAAATTCAACCATCAAAAACAAGTACGAGGAGCTATGTTGCTAGATGAAAGCCAGTGAAATTCACGGACGGCCTTTCTTAAGAGACATGAAATGGGCAGCAAAGGAATCATAATCAGGTAACTTTGGATGAACGTGATCTGCTTTCTGCTTAGATGTAGTGTCACTATCTTGTATATCTGTATTAGGAAGAGAACTGGAAGGTTGTACCCTTGAAGATGAAGTCACAACTTCCTCATCCAAGGATCTATTTGGTTCTGAAATTGGTTTTGAAGCTTCATTTTCTGCTGATCCAGGCTTAGATCCTCCCCGATTTTCAGAGCTCTCATAAGAAACCCTTGAAGATTTCCATCCAAGCCTTGAACCAGGAGTCACAGGAGCTTCAGATGAAGGAGCATTGATAGAACTTATACCTGTACCGGTTTTTGGAGAAGCTGATGTTCTTCGAGATACTCTACTAACAGGGCGCGCAACACTAGCTGAACTCTGTTTATGACGCTCAGCCTCAGATTCACTATCATCGGAATCAAAGAAGGGAATCGAAGCCCGTGAACTTGATTTCTTTTTTGTGTCACTCAGCTCATTCTTAATGCGAGGTTCATGAATACTAATGGTCTCTTGTGAGTCTGCAACCAGATCATAACTATCAGAATCAGAAGATTTGTTGTGTGCTTTCAAGCCGACATTTCTATTTCCTCTGCTTTCGGTTGTATATTTGTCATGAACAGGAGCATCAAAACTAGTTGAAGTCTTCACTGCAGGCAATCTTTCATTCTTGATTGAAATGTTTCCTAATGAAGTTGAAACATCATCTGATGTATTTTTAATATAAGGTGGTCGAGTATAACCTTTATTGCGAAAACCACCCTTCAACGTTCCATAGCTTAATTCCATACCACTATCTACATGAGATTTATCCGAAGTTTCAGCATCATCAAAATTATTAGGTGACTGCAATGTATGGATATCTGCCTTGGAACTAGTTGACAAGTCATTATAACCATAACTTTTTTCTGACGTATTAGTGACGTCTACCTTTTTCTCAGAATGCTCTTCCACATAATCTGAACCAACTGAAGATGGTGACGACCAAGAATTTCTGTCAGTACCAAGATTCTTGACTTTTCCGGATGAGGACCCTAGACCCCCATGGTTTGCAATCTGATCAAGGACAGAATTTCCATCATCAACGGTCCTAGAAACTCTAGACTTAACAAGATCTGTCTCACTATCTGAGCCTGCGTCATCTGAATCATCAAAAGTGGCAGGAGGTGGGTCTTTGTCAAAAGAAACTTCAGACGTCATAAATTTTTCAGAAACGGAAAAATGCGATTGTGTACCAGAACTCGTTTCTTTCACATCAGTGTTTTTTCCATGGTTCCAAGAATTTGTATTTTCAAATGGATCAACTTGGGATTTGCTACTAGGAGATGAGAACAACAACCCAGATGCACCACTATTGTATTTCTTATCATCATCAAATTTATAATCACCATCATCTGATTCCGAATCATCAAATACAACAGAAGTATGATTGTATGAAGTTGGTTCCTGTGTGCTTACTTCAGTAACAAAAAGGTCTTCTGCGGCCTTGTTCCCAGTTGTCCATTCATACGAGTTCAAATTATCGTCGGGATCATTACTTGGAATAAAGAGATGAGAAGAGGAAGAATGTCCAGATTGTCTATTTGTGCTTGCATCTTCAAAGTGAAAACTGTTTTCAGTATTCCTCTCAACATCAGCATGTTCAGTGTCAAAATCTTCTTTAGCTCTGCTTGCTTGCTTTTTCATACTCATCGCATATAAGTTGCTACTCTCTTGTTTAAAAAAGTTATCATGGTGATCTGCATCAGCCATTGGAGAACCATGGGCAAATGGATTATCATCACCAACAGAACCACCAATTGTTGATGCTGGCCGGGAATCTTTCACCACATTCTGATGGCTATTACTGTAATTTTCATTGGGCCTTCTACCCAGATTATCTTGTTCTCCGGTAATGATTTGTTCATTGTGAATCCCAGAACTGCTTTTACGGATGGGGCTGTTAACAAAACCAGAAGAGTCTTTAGGTGCTTCATCTCGTGACCCCCTTCTAGGAGAGCTATGCGATCCACTTGAATGCTGCCTTTTCATATTTTCACGATTTGAAAATTCTGCAGCTGCTCTTGCAGCCATGGTTGCACGATCAGCCGATTCTGCAGCAGCCTGTGCAGCAGAGGCAGCATCCTTGAATTCCAAATTCCAATTCTGCCTGCCAGTAGGAAATGAACTTCGGTTTTCAGAATACGAATCTCTAAAATCCATTTCTTGACTTCCACCTCCTGCAAAAAGAATCCCAAAAATTCAGGTAATGGGCAGAATAGAAGCCTAGATATTGAATTAAAATGACGTTCTATAAAAAAATACCCGAAGATCTGGTTTCAGTATTAGGCATGCCTGATGTCGTAGAGTTATTGGCACTAGCCTTTCTAGTAGCAGCATTTGCACTCTGTTCATGTGAATTTGTATATGCATCATGCATTGGTTTAGGTTGTGAGATAGCATGTGAAATAGGAGGAAGCTTTTCATCATGAACAGGCGGTGGAACATGGGCTTGAAAAGGTTCCTCGTAAGCAGGCTTCTGAAGAGTACTTGGCCCATCCTTAACATATAAATAGTGTCAAAATAATAAACTAGGTAAACTACAATAACAATTTTTTTTTTTTATCAAAATAAATTAGAGAAAATCCACAATAAACAAAGCCTACCAGCAAGTCATGAGAAGCCTTTGTATCATCATCTCCAAATGACTTGGGTTCCCAATTGATATTATGCTCCTCAGCTATTGCAGTCAGTATTTTTATCTTCGTTGGACCATCAGGTGCTTTGGCAGATAATTTCTCAACCAACTGTAAAGAATACACTAAATTAGAAAAAACAGGCACAAAATGATCATTGATATGATTCTGTTCAACATCAAGTAGGTAGAGAAACTTGCCAAGCGATTTACACCACAGTCAGGGCGTAGTTCAAGTGCTGCTGAGGTAAATTCTTTTCCATACTTTGACGTCATATGCTTCTTCACATCCGCTAGCTCAGGTATGTCAGAACATCTTGGAGTTGCAAATATTACAGTAGCTATTGCTTCCTTCAAATCGATGGGGCAATTTCTGAAAAATTTTAAGGGAAAAAGAGCAACGAAAATGAGATCAATACAGTGATAATGCAGAATCATAATGAACAAACTTATAGACTGCAAGATCAATCATTTCAGAATGACAAATTCAAATGCATCAATCCCTTAAGACACACGCAAGTAAGGTCAAAGTAGAAGATACAGTAAAGCTGTAAACTATAAAGTTCAGGCATTGTAAATATTTACACGAAGGACAGGCATAGAATACCAATTTAAACATGATTTTAACAACAAAGTTTCAAAAAATTGGTAGGTCATGCCTGAAATCATTATGAGTGAACTGTTAAAGTGTCCCTAGCATGATACGAAAACAGTGGAGGATGATTATTGATCTAGGGGCTTTGCTACTGTACATAAACCATTTAATATTCTTCCATAACACTTTATACAATGGAATAAAATACATAAACCCGTTGACCAATGGGATTATAATTACAAGGATTGAGATAGTGAGGTGTTATTTTGGCGCATGGATTCATTATTCAAGTAATTCCTTGTGACATGAAGCTACATTTCAGATTGAGCCCTTTGCTTGAACCACCTAAATTGTGCATTTACTTTTCACTCTTTAGGGTATAAATATACAAAGTTGATCAACCATTTGGCTGACATGCCTAAACAAAATAATAATATACAAGTAAATTCAGTGATATTGCTGAAACTACATGATATAAACTTCCAGACAGATCAACATATAAACAGACAAAAATAGACGATAAATCCCCAAAAATAATAAATGATTATACTACTAAGGTAAGTGTTGAAATTTGGGGTCTAACTCATCCTCACAAAACCGGTTTGCAAGGTGAGGAGTGCCTCCTCTTTATAAACTCTTCTCAAGAGTGCTATCTATCCGATGTGGGACTAAATCCACCCCCTCAAAGCAAACACAATGAAGGTGTTGGAGGCTGCAATGAAGGCTAACCAAAGGTCGCAATTTAGGCGACTAGGGGCGGACCGCAATTAAGGCAGAATTTCCAATAGTAAGGATTCACATCGCAATCACAGTTGCTTTAGAAACAGATGATGCAGTCGCAATACAGTGCAGTCTCAAGAGACATAAAAACACTGAATGTAGCATGTAATGTAGGTAACATACAACATGCTAAAAGAAGATAGAGAAAACAAATAGTGAGAGTTTGAAATTACTTCTGTGCTTCGATCATGGGCAAGCGAGCTGCGATAAGTTCACAGTATATCTCAACAAGCTCATATGCTGCCATTGTCTTCTCCTCCCTCACAACATGTTCAACCTGAAGACAAACAAAAACAAAAAATTAAACAAAAACAATTACGGCATGTTTGAATTGACTCATTTGTTCTTATCTACTCATATAAGCACCTGTGAGACTATTTGAGAGATCTTATAAAAACAGCTTACGACATGTCCATAAACTATTTTCAGCTTATTTATATAAACTCTCTAGGATAGCTTATTTGAAAATACTATATATTGACTTTATTTTGGGCATGCTTGGGTTGACTTATATGAGCTTATCCACTAGCATAAGCACCTGTGAGAACTTATGAAAGCAACTTGTGACAAGTACATGAGCTGTTTTCAGTATTTTATCTTGTAATAGAAATAGTTTATTAATAAGAGCTTACAATATCAGCACTTAAGCTATAAGCTATAAATTAAGTTGTTTATCCAAACATGACCTTAATCTTTTGTTATAAAATTAACTTATACATAAACACTCAAATATCCCCCTGTTTATTCTTCATCAACACAAAAATCAAAATCCTTATTGTAGCATCTAAGATAAGAACTATGTAGCACCGACACTTCTAATCTAAAACGTGCAAGTGTCTGACACATGTCACTATCTAACACAAACACATGTCATTACATTCAATTCTACCATTTTTCTAAACAATTATCAATCTCCATTGTTCACTATCAGTGTCGATTTCGGTGTTTGTGCTTCATCATAGAATAAGAACAATACCAACCTAAAAATTAGTAACATAAAATTAATAAAAAAAATATTATGTTACAATTATGCCATCTAAGATAGAAGAACTACATGGCACCAACACTTCTAATAAAAAAAAAACGTGTTTGATGTTCAACAAGTGTCATTGTCTGACACGGACACGATATCAACACATGTCATTACACTCAATTATATCATTTTTTTCTATAACAATTATCAGTGTTGACGTGTCAATGTCCGGTTCTTGTCCAATATCTGAACAATAAAAAAAAAACGTATCTGGTGTCCAATATGTGTCACTGTCTGACACCGACACATGTCAATACATTCAACTATATAGTTTTTTTTGTATAACAATTATCGGTGTCGACGTGTCAGGTGTCAGAACAATACAAACCTAACAATTAGTAACACAAATTTAATCAAAAAAATGATGATATAGAAATTGTAAATACCCGAATTCTAGCAGTTTGATCTTGACCATTCTCAAGCAATTTCGCCAATTCTCTCTTCAATAGATTAATCTGTGTTTGTCTCTTATTCCTCAATAGCTTTATCCGCGAAACGGCAAGTTTCAATGCCGTTTTGCTGCATCAAACAAAACAAAATCAAATAAAAAACAATAAATAAAATCGATTAATCTTCTTCAATTCAAAAATCGATTAATACACGTTAAGCTTAAATTAAAATCATGAAATTGAATTGAAATCGATGGAAGATTTTTTTTACCACTTTGCAGGTTTGAAGCTTCTGTGCAACATGCTCTGTAAAAAAAAACTAACTGAAAAGGAAGAATAAGAAGAAGGATTAAGGAATTTAATTATTGATTAGGGATACGTTTTTAAGAAGAAGAAGAAGAAGAAAAAGGAGAAGTTTTTTTGGACAAGAAGAAGAAGAATTGGATCTTGCGAACGAAGAAAGAGGGAATATTAATTTTATTTATTTAATTGGGATTGAACTTTCGACGAAGTATACGTGACAAGACAAACATATACGAGTGTAAGAAAACCTTTTTCCACGGGTGGGTGACGAAATTAATTAGTATTAATTCATCTTTGATTATGACATTTTTCGATTAACTGCGTTTATCTACTGATATAATTTTTATTAAAACCTTCATATTTCTGTAAAATTAAAATAAATAATGTAAGCATTTATGCGTAGAGATACTTAATTTATAAAAGAAATAATATAAATAGTGTAATGATCAATAAATAATATTATATTAATCTTTTTTCGAGTCTAAATAATTAGGGCATAAAATTAAATGAAACCTCCAAAAAAATATATGATTTTTTTAGTGAATGAAAATTAATAAATCATAACAACTCATATACTATTTGGTTGTTTCTAGTATTCCTTTTTGTTACAATTGTTTCTAATAGTATAAAAAAAATTAGTATTATGAATAAAAGTGATATGACTTTCTAGAAAAACAGTGTAAAGTTTTTTTTAGGAGAAAAACAGTGTAAAGTTAGAAATGATTATCGGAATAATAGATAAACTATAGTACACGTTATTAATTTCCGTGTCAAGAAGCTACTTCTGGAGGGCAAGATGCATGTAAATCCTGGGAATTTATACACGCTTTTAATTTCATTCGTGGACCTCACTTTCAATTTTTTTATTCAATAAAGTTTAGTGGTTCCTTCGTAAACATAGCTCAATTGATAGAAATAATATGGTATACAATAATGGATGTTTGAATTTCGAACACTTCGTTTATTCATTTTAAAAGTTAAATTAGTTGGACGCTGAAAGCTCACTAAAGATGATGAGTCAAAACTTAGAACAAACTTACTTTACAACTTAGAGAACATTTACAAAGATACATACAAAATATATTCTCACAGAGACAATAAAAATAAACATATAACATTGTAAATGAATCAACTTTTTATTAATCAAGTCAACCTTAATTGGTCTCACCTCACTTTCCTTGTCACATACCCTAACAATTTCTATAATTTTGGTAAATGACAGAGTAAATAACAAAGAAACTGTAGCCAGTAGTAAGAAGGCAACATTAGCAAGTGAATCACCCATGAGGGCTAGTATTTTTTTGGTTTACTTCACATCTAAGTCTTCCCACTTGTTATATTTATTTGTTTGTTTAATACATACGTTTACTACACTTTTTGGAATAGTACTAGACTGCAATTACTTGCAGACACGAACCAGGATGGATGTATGTAGAGTACATTGGAGTCAATTACCCCCACTATTTTTTTATATTATTTGTTAAATTTTTGATATTTTAGCTATTGTTCTCTTTTAAAATAATAGATTATCCTCATTAAATGAAAATTTATACTATAAAAGAGTGTTTTTTCATGAATTTTATAAAATCAAATGTGTAAATACATTTGAGATTAAATTTTAAATGATTTTTAACATACTTTTTAAATATAAAGATACATAATTAACAATTTTAAATTCTAGATGTTAACGAGTCTTTGATTTTTCCAATTATAACGGTATAGAGTTGATAATGTCAAGTATTTTGCTCAATGATAATAATGTTATTATTTTATCACTTTTGCATTGCTAAAAATTTTGTATAAATATTTATCAATTAAAAAATCTTGTCCTCGTAAAATCAAAATTTCTGGATCGGTCACTGACACGGACATAAATCTATTTAAGGAGGGTATGCATGTTTGATAAGACACTTATTTGAGTTTATAGTTTCTTGCTTATAAGTGTATATGATTGAAAAAAAAATTGGTCTCACAAGCTTATAACTTATTATTTTTATGAGTTTATAGTTTTTTTTTTATAAACTAATCCAAGTAGTTATAGCTTAAAGTTTGTAGTTTATCACTTTTAACTCAATTTAACCATTGTAATTTTAATTGTAAAAAAAATTATTAATTAAAGATACATTTTTTTATGTCATTTTATACTTATAACCTTTATTTTATCAAACAATATAAATTCAACCAACTAGTTTATCTACTATATCAGTTATAAATTAGATTATGGGTTATTCGTCATAAGTTCATCAATTATAAACTAGTTTATCAACTATCTACTATTTTTCTCAAATAACATTTAATGAATAATCCGTTTTAATGTGAACATTTTCCGTATGTTACCCCTAAGTGAGATAATTGACATTTTTATTTGTTTTAAAAATATAAAATTAAAATGCAAAATGGGTTTAATGTGTAATTTTGATTCTTCACTCATTATCAATTTTTATCTCTCACTTTTAAATCCTTTTAGTATTAGTATATCGTAGGTAGTGTACTAGTGTTTGATATGAGGAAAATAGAGCTGCAAAGTCATTTGTTACTCAATTTTGAGGGGTGGGGAGCTTAAATTAATTAAAGTAAAATGACTTAATCTTTTTTTATAAATTATAAAATTAAAAAAATCATTAAAAAATAAACAAAATTACTGGGATAAGAATAAAATAACCCTTCCCTTATATTAAAGAAAAAGTCCTCGCCTTCATTAAAATCTCATCTTTTATTCAAAAATCTTCCCAACTAAAAACGATACTAGTACCATTTTTTAGAGGTCCTCTCTCATCTACAATCTTCACAACTAAAAACGACACTAGTATACCAAATTAAATCCCATCCTTTTCCATTTATTAAAATATATCTTCTCTTCATTGTAAATGATGTAAAAAGTTGATTAGATTCATATTCATCCTTAATTAATCTAAAAAACCGTAAATCTTCAAATTTTTAATCAATTAATTTGAAGTTCCGAAGAAATTTTTGATAAAGATTATGTAGAAAAGTTAAGGAAAAAATGCTAAAAAAAAAAATAGATTTAAAAGATATATTAGGAAGTAAGGTTAGTGATTCAAAGCCAAATAATAGAGATATCTAAACGATGAGTGGCTAATGAAAGTTGGGACTAGAAGAAGGAGATGTCTTTTCCAACAAAGAATCTATAATTAGTGTCTGACACACTTCAAATAGACAAACTAAATAACTAATATAAATGGTTAGTTGTTGTTTTTGTTAGAGATAAGAGTTGAATCAATGACTTCATTTTATCACTTTAATCTCTATGTCCCTCTTCCAAACCACCACAACAATCTTGTGATACACATAGATATGATATTTTAAAAGGAATAAATGTTTAGAATGGTTGAATTAGTTCAATTTGTTGAGATTTTGAGGAAACTAAAAAAAAACATTAAAAAAGAAATCAAAAGTTTTTAGTGATTAAGTTCAGCAAAAAAGTATTTATGGGCCAAAATTGCGTATTGGTCAAACTAGAGAAATTAAAAGTATGATCAAATTTAGAAATTATCCAGACAAGTAACTCATGATTTAATCTGATTAGCAGAACTATATTAAAGTTTAATCTGATTAATCAATAAATAATAAAATTAAATGTTGAGCATACTGGTATGAATGTCATGCACATATTCAAGGGGGTTATGGCTTAATTATTTACCAAGCTCAATCAGTAAGATCATGATATCAACATTCCCAATCAAGAGAAGTTTATAAATGGGAATATGGCCTATTTCAAAGGGGTTAGAATGTTTTTACAGATCAAGAACAGTGTCACCCAGTTTAGGGTCGATCTTGAGATTTTGGGTGTCATGGACGAAGTAATAGAATAGTGTTCATGCAACTATTCAAATAGATTTCTGCTCTTCCCCTTGCACTTTTCGCTTGCGCCCTGCAACCATGACGAAAATACCCCTGTGTGACTTAACTCACGCTTTCACGTTGTGCTGAATTTATTTCTTCTTTTTTGTCAAGAACGGTTCTGAAGTGAAATGCTATTACATGTTATCGAGATTCTCAGAGAAAATTACCGTAGTTTCTATGGTATGAGAATTGGTAGTGCCTTTCATCATTAGACGGTTAGCAACTTCAACTGGTCCATCATATCCAGGTTTCTTCGATTCCCATCCCACCTCCTGTTATAGTATTTTCATACTCACCCACCACATTAATCATATATCCCTCTTTTCTTTATAAAAGCTATAAATAACAACTAGAAGGGGTTCTTTGTTTGTTTGGTTACCTGAACCAATTTGGTGCGGAACAAATTAAGGAGCAAATCATTAATAACCCCTGGCTTGTATTCACTCTTTGGAGCTGCAACTCCCACCTAATTCAAATTCAATCAACACACACACTATTTCATAATCGCACATGAAAAACAATAGTAAAAGAAGCAAACCGTTTTGGGACCCGACGATGAAGAGGCTGAAACGCAGAACCAATTGCTTCTGTAATCAGCTCACGTTGTATTTAACACAGGCGTGACTTAAGTTATGCCGCGTTAGAACTAACGCAGGGGTATTTTGGTCAGTTTGGCTGGGTACGAGCGAAAAGTGCAGGGGGAAGAGCAGAAATCAATCAAATATCATTCTTCTTGTATTTTGGGTTGCAAAATCATTCACACTTCTTTCATAATCAAGATTCTTTAAAAAACTATTTTTAATGAAAATTAAAGCTAGATTGTTTAATTTATTTGGTGACATTGTAGATTATAGATAAAATTTTAACAATTTCAGATTCGAAAAACTTCTTCCAGTAGATGTAACAATAACATAAGTACATAAATAGTTAATATTATTCTATATGTCAGGCATGCATTAGGAAAACAGTTAAATGTCATTAAAGAGTTCAATATCGTGTAACTTGATTTTGATTCACTTGTTAAAATCTCTCTAATGACTTTCAATTCTTCAAATAAAATTTCACCATCAAACATAAGAATCATCAAGTTTTAGGTAAGCTTTAAAAAGTTTGCAATATGGTGCAAATATATGTATATAATTTCAATTTAAGTAATATAAATTTTTTATTCAAATATATGTATACCCCTAAGAAAAACAAATTAAAAAAAATCGATGCCCTCCAAAAAGTGTGCTCTAGGCGGTTGTCCACCCCGCCTATGCTACCACGGACCAGAGTTGGTCCTAAGATTTTTATTGCCCTTGGCAAATAAAAAAAGTTGTATCCTTTTAATCATTTGAATGTATTTCTTCAGGTATTTTTTGTTGCAAAAAATTCATTCATAATCAAGGTTATTTGAAAATATATTTTCAATGGAAGTAATCAAAACGAGTTAATAAGAAATATATTTATATAGTATTAACTATTAAGTAAAAATAATAATTTTAGTGTCCCTAAATAAATTGTGCCCTGGGTTGCCGCACCTTTTCCTCACCTTCATGGCCACCCCTGCCACTGATCAATTGGGCTAAACATGATGGCCAAGTCCATGCCACGTATCATGAACGGCACAGCGATACTGACCGGACACTCTTCTGAAAATCCAACCTTCCCGGCTTTTTGTACCCTAATTAAACAGTTCTTTAACCTTTTATGACATTTTAAAGCAACTAAAGATATGGATATGTCTCAAGGTAATTGAAAATAAAAAAACATCAGAAAAATGATCGTTTGGCATGTGCCTTTTAACATAAATGAAAATAAATGATAAAATTCATAAAGAAGCTGCACAAAATTAACAATTTCCGGCGATACTAGAACTAACATAACAACTAATTCTAAAATTTGTCTATAAAAAAAAAAAAAAAATTAACATAATTAAGAGAAAGAAGGGAGACCCGTGCAACAAGCATCGATATCATCACATGGTTTCACGCCTGGACAACCTGAATAACCCACCACGCAATACCTCCCGTATTTGATGGTCATCGCTGTTTTCTCACACAATAACATTAACAATTAATAATGTATTTGTGTATGTGCGCGTGCGAATGAAGATTGAAACATATAATCTCTATATCACTGACACTTCTTATCCAAGACGTGTCAAACTGTCAATGTCCAACCCTGTTGTTTTTTGGGTTTTCAAAATCAGTACTACCAAAAGAATTACCGGGGTGAGTCACAACCAGGTCGCTTTCTTTAAGACGTTTCGCGGCACTGCCCAAGTTTGTGCAAGGTAGACTAACAACCACGCCGTCTCCAGGATAAAACAGCCCAGATCACTGTTACGATTACACACTGCACAGTGTGTATTCGCTCGAGATATACACCTCTAGTATATGGTTCAATCGTTTGATTAAGACCACTCAAATACGGTACGTAACCGCTCTATTCGAAACCGAAAGGGACAGAAAGGAGTAGAAGGAGAAGAATGACTCGTCAACACAAGTCGGAGGGAGAAGAGAGGAAAAGCACAGGAAATCTCAACTGTGAATTTCGGTGTAAAGAATGAGTGGGGCGAATTCTCCTTTTATAGGGAGAGTTAGTAACAGAAAACGAGTGACTTGGGGATTAATCCGACTTAATCCTTAAGCAACCACGTAACCACGTTTTTGTTACTGAATTGGATATATCCAGAAAAATCTGGACACGTATTTGGGTTTCGGATTAGTACGTGTAGCGCTTTCAGATAGTGACTAAATTAATTAATTAATTAATTTAACATCTTCAAGTAACAAAAAAATAAATATCATTTTTGACCCAAGCCCAGGCCAACCCGACCCGGCCGGTCGGACGGCAGCGTCGTTGCCTGATATATATGTTTTTGTAAGCGCTCACCCGTTCACAAAAGTGGGTACCCCAAGGGCACACCCTTGAAGGTCACTCTACCCTTATATAAACACTTACTAGTTGGTGTGGCTCACCGATGTGGGACATTTTTAAGTCACACACATACACTAGTTCTTACCTTGTGTTTTTCCTTATCCAATTTCTCACTAGATTC
>Ga0315913_1001798_pt1 | contig 24327 bp, 12 predicted proteins | sample MpolsnodulesMG_FD_207736 | JGI IMG/M metagenome (GOLD analysis project Ga0315913, IMG submission 207736) | Medicago polymorpha root nodule microbial communities from Los Angeles, California, United States - small nodules | ecosystem: Host-associated > Plants > Roots > Nodule | place: USA...
GTGTAGAGAGCACAAAATCCGTACTATGATACCATATATTTGATGTTTAGGGCTTGAAAAGCAGAGCACCCCATAGAAAACCTATGGGTATTTCAGAGCCACAATTTAATACTGCTCTCCCCTATATGCTTCAGCCCTCAACTTCATTACTTACAAATTAAATTAAAACAAATGCAAACTTTCTCTGACAAAAAAAATAAAATTAATAAGGTGAACTTGGAGGCCATGGGAGGATGAAACCCTAAACACTTGTTGCGGCTGTGCATCTGCGTACTTATAAGACGTTACAATGGGGGAGAGGAAGTTTGATGTGTTTTTGTTTCTATTGATGGGCTTGGATCAAAATAAAATGGGCTTAGGAATAGGCTTCATATTTCATCAAGATTGCATTCCTTCCTCGTAAGTGAATTGCTTTTCCCACTCCCACAATTCTCATAGGGTTCGGCTGAATTTTAAAATTCAGACGTGTAAAAAATTGGGGAGTTTAATACCTTTTTTACACGTTTGAATTTTAAAATTTGGATAAACCTAAAGATTTTGAGAAATGTAGGGTGGGAAAAAACAGTCGGTGTCTAAACATTGTGGAAATGGGTTCTCTCATTTTTTTCATCTCTTCATTTTTGCTTAGTTTTTGATAAATTAAAGCTTGAGTTTGGTCATACTCGTTTGCATATTAGAAAAGTGGAATTTAAGTTTGTCCATGAACATTTTTTAACAACGTTACTTACATTTTAACTAAAAAAATTGTACACGTATTTAAAAATGTGTTTTTAAAATTCACCAAGAGCAGGTACAAAATTGTAACAAAAAAAAAGGTTTGGTAGCACTTTTTAAAAATATTTTTAATTATTTTTTTTGTACCGACACATTCAAGTTTCACTTAGTCGATCGATTTTCAACAAACTCAAGCTTTGATTTTCACGATACACAACTTATTATTTACTTATTTATTAAGATGAAGGTTAATTTAGGTATTTAAAATATTTTGTTAGATTAGAAGTATAATTTGAGGGTTATGAGGTTCTGAAAGATGCACTACAAGTGTTCAAGAGGATGATAGTGAATCAAAATTACTCGAAAATAATTATAAGTTTGGTATAATAATTAACATATTGAACTTAATTTATAAACTAAATAAGTCAAATTTAAACTTGTTAAATAAATGAGTTGAATTATATCTATGAATAGTTCAACTTGTTTCATTCGTAAACTAGTTCAATATGTATCAATTGCATATTATTGAATTCATATAATTAAATTTTTCAATTAATTTCATTTAATTTTTTTACTATAGAGTGTAGAAAAATGATGATTAAATATAAAGATAAAGTCGTGCTTTGAATTGTAAATATCATTTGAAAATGAAACAAACTTCGTTTGAAAGTCAAGATAAATGGCTACAGGTCGACATTAATAACTAATCCTAACACTTCTTTGCAAAAGTGATACTTATTTAAATAAATTGTACGCAAAAGCAGACTTCACATTATATTGAACCCTGCTCAAAATTCCCCAAAAAAAAAAAAAAACACATCTTAAGCTATGCTTGTCCAAATAAAATGTTATTTGTGCAATTTAAAAGCTAACCAAATTATCTACAGCATCATTGTTAGTAGCTACACTGCATGTACATCATATAATGATAATGATCACTTAATTTTGTCCACGACTTAAGCTTTGGATCACAATATGTAGATTTTTGTTCAAATATAATGATAAGAAATATGTTATATTTTAAATTAAAAAAAAAATAGAAAGGTATTCGAGTTAGATCACCAAGAAGAAAAGCAAACAAGAAACAAAAAACAGACAAGAAATTCTAAATCAAATTCAACAAGTAAATATATACACCTCCTTACCGAACAAGTAGAATAAATTCACTTAAAAGTTACTTAAACAATTTCACATGGTCTCATTTCTTGTGCTTTATTCCGAATGAATGGCTACAAAAAAATGTACGTAATGATGCTGACTATCAGAAATTTTTGCCGCAAGTTTTATTTCCAACCAAAATTCGTGTCCAAAACAAAACATACACCCAACATGTCTAGGAGACCAATTTAATATGTCCCTAATTTTGATCCCAAACAAAGTTACAAGACAAAAAATTAGCTAGCTAGCAAATCCAATATATTGGAACAATAATGTCTTTATTGTATTTTCAAAGTTGCATCATATTTTAGAGGAATTTTTTTTGCAAAGCTAAAAAAGATTGGAATGACCAACTTTGAGTACGGAATTATTGGATGAGGAATGCAGTACCCTCTACGATATTCGAAGAACATTCCTTCATTGGTTGGCCTTTGATATCTCTAAACTAGATTTTATAATAAGAAAAGTAATATGAACAAGCCCCAAAAAACCAAAGTCAAAATTCTGGGAAAATCCATAGGAAAAATAAGGCAAAGTTTCTATTCAACTATCGTTCTTCTTTTGTTTGTATTATTGTTCTCTGATTTTGATTGTCATTTGCCAGCTTGGTAAGAAAACTCAATAAAACTGGACCAATCAAAATCATTGTTGACATTCATCCAGTAATATTCCAATAAATGGAATTGGAAAGGCATCACTTGATGGGAATCTGTTTTTTTTTCTTTGTCAATCCTTGATGTGCTTGTTTCTCAACAATACACACATAGACCAACATAAGTTTGCGTTGGATTTTTACCACACATAAGACTCGTGGAGAAGAAAAATCCACACATAAAGCTTTAGTGCCAAATGATATGGAAAAAAACTCGAGTGACACATTTATTAAATTATAAGTGGAGAAGAAAAATGACCTCTTAAAGAGTTTGTATGGAGTGACACTCATCATATTACAAATCGATTTTATAAAGATGAATTAAACTCAGTATAAATACTTTGAGAATTCTACCATTTAAAAGTTTGATCATCTCCTGATACTTTTATCCAACCTCTCCTTTAGGAAGTCATTTCTCTTCTCCGCCACTATGGTTGGAGAACCTCAATTTGTTAAGTTTTTTGCGAGGCTAATCGATGTGCCGACTTGCAATGCTAGCTAATTTTGTTAGTTGCATAATTCAAACTAGAAGCAGTTGGTTTGTTTGTTGCTTAAGCTACAAGTTAGCTAAAAAAGACCGAGTTAGTTAGAGATTAACATGATCATATGGTTTACTTGTTAATCAAGTAACAGTAGTTTCTTAGCATAATCATCTTCATATATAGGGTTAATGCACTTTGTATTTTGTATCTTCTCCATTCAATACGATTCACATAGTTTTTACTTCATACTCTCTTATTCTTCTAAATATTTCATCTCACACAAAAAGTGTTTTAACTTTTAAATCCAACAAATTTTGGGCACTTGTCATTAATTTTTATTTGCATTTACATTGGTACTTTATCGGACACTCAACAATATATCAACATCTTCTAAGTAAAAAAAATACATCACACTCTTCAATCTCTTTCCACTCCCAGTTCTTTTGTGACTTCCATTTTGTTTACAAAGAATTGTAAAGTTTCCAAAGACACATGAGGATCAAAACTGATTAATAAGACCGACTACCCAACATTATTGTCCCACCTTCACACACCACTATCAATTCCCATGCTTTATTTGTTTACCTAGATTCGTTTTACCTCAAGGTTGGTCTCAATTTTTTATTCTATATAAATAAAAAAATGGAACAAAAATAATACATAAATAAAAAGATTAAAAATTGAACAAAATTAATCATAAAAAGAATGGAATAAAAATAATACATAAAACATCTCATTTTATTAATATCATTGATACAATTACAACAATTGATACATTTTATTCGAATTTACTAAATATACTTCTTTAGGGTAAAAAGAGACCAACCTTGGGGTAAAGAGAGACCAACCTTGGCGTAAAAAGAGACCGATCTACGTGGGGTAAAAAGAGATCATCCCTTGGGGTAAGTCTAAATCTAGTACTTTTTATACCCCAAGAAGATTCTTTTTACCCACGGTAAAAAGTTTTTGGGGTAAAAAGAAGGAGATTGAGTTTTACCCCAACGGTTGACCTTTTTTTTAACCCAGGTCGATTAGCCTATTTTTACCCCCTCGATTGGCCTCTTTATACACCAGAAGGAGATTTATAGGGGGAGAGAGTGAGGAGGAAAGAATGTGAGATGATGTGAGACAATGAGGAAGTTTGGAGGGGTATTTATAGGTGGTTTAAGGTAACATAACACTTAATGAGGTCAAAAAACGTGAAAAAACTTTTTAAAAAAAAATTGTAAAAACATAAAAATGCATTGACCACCGTCCAAAAAACGTGTGTTCTTAACCTCAGACCACCGGCCAACCTGCATGAGTTAACTTGCGCACCGGCCAGCGGTGCGTGAATTAAGTCAGACTGAGCTCTATTAGATGCGTGAGTTAACTCACGCAAGGTATTTTTTGGAAATGCAGTTGGACGCGAGTGACTTTTGTAGGGTAAAGAGCAGAATTCAACAAATAAATCCACCCAAACCTTAATACTAATATTTTTTAGATCCCAAGAGTAGAGAGAGAAGCGGCGACAATGCAGAAACACAGATAGGTAGGTATTGAGCTCTTATTATAATCTCTTTTAGTCAATTTTATGTTATAGTGTTTATGTATAGAAAATTTCATACAATTTTTTGATTTTGAAAGAATGATGGAGGCGAAGGACGAAAATTGTAAGCATTTCTTTAAACATAGCAATAAAATCTCCTTTTGATGATACTCATACTTATTGTCCTCTCTCAGATATTCGTAATCGTAATCGAATTCGGAAAATTGTGGAATCCAAAATTGTTGAAGAAGATGGTTGTGATGCGTCAAAACTATATATAAAAAAAAAAAATTATACTAAACCCAATTGCTCGATATGAGGATTCTGCAGTCATTGAACTTGGAGAATATAAATGGTATTCAACTTTGAGTGAACCATCAGATTCGTCCTTGAATTTTCACGGGCCGGCCAAATTCATCCTTTAATTATGCGAAATATCAACTTAGTCCATTAGCGATGCTGATCTGTTGCCCTGCATGCTCCATTAGCGATGCTGATCTGTTGCCCTGCATGTTGTGTTGTCTTATACACGTGGCAAGAAGGAAGCCACGTGTTCAAGGACTAATTTGATTGAATTGGAAAAAAATCAAGTTTTTACTTTTCAGTTTTTTTTTTTTTTTGCTTTTCCCATTTTGCCCCTGCATTACCCATACCTCCTTCCTCACATTTCACTCAGAAACATCAAAAACGTCCTTGATCCTTCTCCTTCCTGCTAAAACTTTCTCCATTCTCAACCTATGGTCCACCCGGTTCGACTCAACCTACTAAATTCATGGAGTTTATACCAACTCCCGGATTTCCAAAGAAGTGATGCTTCGTGAAGTTTAAAAGATGTTTTGGATTTGTAATATGTAGGCTTATTTGAATTATGCCCATAGTTGGGTTTCGTTTTGCTTATCTTTATTTAAGACTTATGACTTGTTAATGCCCCATAGTTGAGTTGTTTTTGCCTATGTAATTTCTCAGACTTATGACTTATGACATATGACTTTTGCCTATGTAATATTTCAGTTTCAATTTGTGTGTTCTGGCTTTTTTAGTTTATTTCGTACACATATCCTTCAAGGATCAATTTGATATCTGATTAAACAATTCAGGAACTTATTTGATGGTTTTTAATATAACGTATGGATCTATTTGATAGATAGAGCAATAATATAGGGACTAATTTAATGGAAATATTATTACAGAAATGTTACATTCCTCAATCATCTTCAACCTCTTTTCTCACATCACCATTAAACTTGGTGCTTGAAGACGAAGTTCGACTTTCATAACTGTTTTTTCCCATATTCCCACCCCCGCGTCATTTCAGATTCAATTTCAATAGTTTTTCTTCAAAACATTTTGAGGATTTTGACTTTCAGATTTAATAGGAAAAAGTTAGGGTTTGAATATTTTTGAATTGGGGAAGAATTGGACCACTTATTACTGGAGGAAATTTTGGTGATTTTGGAGTGTAGATCGCAGATTGTGTAATTAGGGTTACAATTTTATACAATTGGGAAAGAAAGAGCCGTTGGGGAAGAAAATAGCCATTTGGGAAGAAAGCCAAAACATTTTCTACAAATCAATCAGTTTAGTCCTTTGAAATGTTTGTTTTTATTGGTCAAATTAGTCCCTGTCTATGTGGCGTCTGACATGTGAGAGTTAACGGCCACGTCAGCCCCGTTAACACTCCGTTTGAACAGAAGGACTAACTTGATTGACATTTAACAAATTCAGGGATTAAATTGATATTTCACATAATTGAGGGATAAATTTGACCGACCAATGAAAATTCAAGGACAAACTTGATGATTCACTCATTCAACTTTCTTAATTTTCTATTTTATATATTCAAGAGTGAATAATTGTAAAGATATAAGTAAATATTGATATGCCAATACAGGACTTTCATAGCTCGTGAGATTGAGGAGGGAAAGTTGCAATTTGATTTTCTTGCTGACATAGACAAAAGTCCAAGGTTGAAAATTTATGCACTGAACACAATAGCCATAATTCGTCGCAGTGACCCCCTGCTAACTTATTGTTCAGGTAGGTTTTTAAATAATGTGTTTATTATTATTAATTTTTTTAAAAAAATTACTAATACTAACTATAACTATTTCATTTGAGTTTATTCAGATTGATTCCACTCGGTCTCTAAGGCTCACCGGGGGTATATATTTCATCTTGAGCATGCCGGTGAAGGTTTTCTTGACCCTAAGGGTAATCTTGAAGTAGAATTGCAGATTCAGATCTTTGGGTAAGTCCTTATGTATGCATTAGAAATCTCAATCTCATTCTACTGTTGTTGGTCAATATACTCATATAATTTTTACCATATTACTAACTATATTGACCAATAATTATAAGCATTGGGTGTCACTGAATTCCATGCAACTCAGTATCATTGTTTTTAATGCACAGACAACATGTCTTCCAGCCTCTCCTTGTAAAGAAGTATCGAGTTGAGCTTCTTTCGACCAACAAGCATTTTGTGAACATGATTTGTTCTAGTTTTTTTAAGAAGACAATAGATAACTTGAAGAGCCTGATTGACGACGAAAATAAATGGAAAAGGTATTTTTTTTACTTTTTTTCTACGAGTAAGTTGAAAACGATATTTTATTTATTATTATGGAGTTGACAAAAGAGTCACAAACTTACGTGATATCGTTAATTTAATTAATAGATGTGTAATTTTACTAATATATGGTGGAACGAGTAAGCATCTCGTCATTAGCCCCCGTAAGCAAAAAAACAATAAATATTATGAACATATGCTATTCTATGTTTAGCATGTCTTAGTTGATTCGGGTTTTTTTTTTCCTTCTTTTTTTTATTTGTTTTGTTTTTGAAGCAATGTCTTGGTTAATTAGATATTCATCATTTGTTAACCCAAAGGGCATTACGAGATATTCATAATGGCCTTCATGAGTTCAAAATTCAGTCTTGTGAATATCACCCTCTTTCATTCGAATCTGATGATGCCCTGATGGCCTGATTTCAAACAGATCAGCATACTCTCCCCCAGGTTGAGCTCTAAATGCCAAAATAATAGTAACAAAACAATATAACAAATTATGGTGGCAAATAGTGATATTTTTTTATGTGAACTGTGGGATAAATTCCCTTATAAATACTGCAATGTTAAACAATGGATGGATTAATAATCTCCTTGCAGTAATGGAATTTACGAAGACGATAAACTATCACCAGGAGAATGCCCTCACCGAGATGAGAATGGTTCTCACTATTCCAGTCCCACTTCCATCTCCAAAACCAGTATGCTCTTCTTCACACCCCTTCGGTCAATCTTCTCCAAATCAATAGCTCATCATTCCTTTTTCTCCCATTGACTAACGGTTTCACATGTTCCCCTTCTTTCTCTTCTTTGCTTCCCATTTTACCCCTTCTCTTATACACATATATCAAATTGTGTGTAATCTTACTATTAGACGGTTATCCTTGATCTCATACTAATTTTATTGATCCTAGTGAACTTGTGTAGTGTAATTGTGATGAAGTTCATAAGCATATATGTAGTCATGGGACCTAGAAAATGACGAATTGTGTGATTAAGTTATGATTTTCCTAAAGGATTGAAACTTGGTAAGTTTAAAGAATATATGTTGGGAAGCTAAATATTAGATATACATGTAAGAGTAAAACATAAGGGAATTTATCAGTATTATTCGAGTGCACAAGAGATGTCTTTAATATCCTTACGGAGAGATGAAAACCAGTAAATAAAATGACTCCACTAACTAAAACGTGAATTGTGGAAGGACTAAGTCAATTCCACTAGCACTTCCTTAGAAATAGGAATAATTAACTGCAGGACAGGAACAATATAGCCAAGTAATTCAGTTTCAACAGTACAAATGTTGTACAAACTTTGTAGGAGTCTAAGTTTGTATTTGATGCTTTTGTAGGAGTCTATCTATGTTGTACAAATGTTGTGAATTTAAATGGGATACTCTTAATTTATGAGGATTTGTCTGTTCTGGATACAGTGAGAGCTAAACTTCATGACTTGGTTATAAATGCTGGAATTGAAGATCACCATGGCCTGTGAGTGCGATGCTTCAATGATGATGATGAAGATCGCGGTTTACTTCTTTCAATGATGATGATGCTTCATGTACAAAAGTGAAACTCTGAATTTGTAGTTTACTCGCATTGTTGTTTAGTTTGTAGCTTTGTGCTGCACTTCTTTATCTGTTGAAGTGAAACTTTGAATTTGTAGTTAATTCATCCTATGTTGCTTTATTAGTTCTTTAATAAACCGTTTGTTGATTTAGTCTTTACAGTTTTCTTGAGATTTTATCTTGGTGTTTCCATGCATGGTTTCTGCTTTGGTGTCAACTAATGACAGCACATTGTCATTCTTGTTGGCATCCAACTTGCTAGCAATTAGCACCTTGCTAGGGTGAGATGTTTACTGTCCTGGGATATTTTTTGGGTTTAAGTAAATGATGTAGTAACTGGTCCAATTGAACAATTCATTTGAAATTTATTTACAACTGTGAAATAAGTGTGTACAGGTGGATATTGTGATTCTTAAAGGTTTCTCGTGTAACTTGAATATAATTATCAAAGAAAGTTATGGTTGTTGGATCAAAGATACCTAATAAACATCTTAAAGCACTTACAGAAATAGAGAGAGTATAGAGAAAGTGAGAGGGAAACAGATGGCTTAATGGCTTAAAACTTAAAACCTGTATTGTTTAATGTTTATTGTATGTATGACTAAAGTACTTCTATACAAGATATTTTTTTCTTTTCTTTCCTTTTTATGCATATAGGAACATGCATAGAATCCTCCATTTCACAAGCTCCATATTAACTTCAATAAAATTTGCAGTAGCCTATGATTTTCTTTCAACAAAATATATTTATTTTCAAGAGGATTTATATTATTATTTCCATTTTTTTAGTACCAATAATAGAATTCTGCGGTGCATGATGATGCACAAGAGGATATATATGTTTTCTCAATTTTTATTATATTTTCCGTGTTTGTTGAGTTAGGTAAAAACAATTTGTGGACATTGTAACAATGAAAATACAGCTATGGACCAAGGGAAAAATTATTTTGATCATTACTATCAATATTTGTACTTTTAGATGTAGTTGCATTTGGCTGACAAAATTCAGAAATTAGGCAACATTTGCGAGAATGATTTTGAGTTCGGGCAACATTTGACAATTTTCGTGTCTCTTTCAGTATGAGATCCACATGCTGGAATTGAAATGTTGACCATGACCACTACACGTCTACACCATGATTCTGATGAAGCAAGAGACATGCGTTGACTCATTGCATGAGTTAAGGTTTGAACATCACTGGTTGGGCAATTAGAATGTTCTAGAGACATGGATTTAGTCGCATATGAATCCCACGCATTGATTGACAGAAGTGAGAGAGCACAAGTAAAAAAATCTTGTTTATCATTTGTATCAGAAAATGTAATGAAATCTTCTACACCTGCAAGAGTTAAAAAAATTCAGCACAAAAAATGTGGCGATAAATGTGAAATAACCTGGATTGTTACTCTTGGTTGCAAGCACTTTGAATGTAAAATGGACATTGAAATCAACAGAAAACATACTGACAGAACTCGGGGGAGCTTGCTGTTGTGCATGTTTTGCCAGGCTAAATTTGTAGCAGTCTTTGAATTAGCAAATGGACTCATCTGTTCCTTCCTATCTGCAGAACCGTTATATTAGAAGACATAAGAGAATAGTAAAATTTGCATCGTCGCGAAATGAATGACTTGCAATTAACTATAACAAAACAACCAAAAGTGGATCTTCTTTGGTCTAAGTTTTGACTAACAACAAAATGTCAAGTTGTATTTTAACTAAATCAGGTTTTAAGATGGCATACTCGTAAAATTAATTGAAGGGGTTAGAACTTAGAAGGTTTAAATTGTGGCAATAATATTTTAACTATGCATATTTTTCAGTGAATGGAGTTTAGATGAGTTAGGCTCCGAGATTCATCAAGGTCAGATCAAGCCTCAACTCTCAAAGCTTAAAGAACACTTGAAGAAATACTTGTAGATCACGGACAAAAGAGATCCTCATATCGACCACAAAAGTTAAACTAACAATCTTGTGGATGAATCGACATCTTATCACGTTCATTGAATCCATACTCGCAAGTTGAATAGAATATGCATATTTAGTGCAAGAGAATGAAGCATAGATAATCCTATACCAAATCTCTTACTGGTCACTACTTAGACCAAGTGCAATGGACCTCTTGAAAGGCACTCTCAACATGTTGAACCATTGTTATGGAGTGTTGAAAATGATAGAAAAATGAGGTGGAGGGAAGAAGTGATGAAATCATTCAACTACGTTGAGTTCTCCAAGCTGCCAGGGACGGGGTGCCACGTGTCAGGTTTTTGTTAGCTAACGAGGGCGTGTGTAATGCACTCGTCGACAGACGCGAGTGGAGGACAGTGGGACGCAGAGAGAGAAGAGGTGAGAGAATAAGGTGCAACACATGGCGCATCCTGATTGGCTGTGTGGATTTATCTCATTTTAATAATTTGAACTCAATTATTACATTGCAAATTTATTTTTTTATTTTTTTACCAAAATTCATGATTTTTTTTGTCTATAAATAGAGACTTGGTTCATTTGATTTGGACACAGGAAAAAAAAAACAAGTTTTTCACTATCTTAATATTATTATTATCTTTCTATTAGCTTTTTTTAAGTTTTAATCTTCTTTTAAGTTAAGAAAATAAAAATAAATTATTTTAATAAATTTTGTTTTTACAAAAAAAAATAAAAATTGTTAAGTGTTTTTTAATTTAATTATAATCGATAATTGGAATTTTATGTAATTATAAAAACAAAAATATAAAATTAAATAAGAATGAAAAATAAATGGTGGTGGGGTAGAGTGTTGAATGAAAAATCATTGGAGAGGGTAAAAGTTGAATGAGTGTTGAATAAGAGAGAGAAAGTGATCTAGAGTGTTGGGAAGAGAAAAAGTAGGTGTTGAAGATTTTTACCATTGTAAATAGTCTAAAGAAGCATTAGTAATTAAGATTATCGGCGATCATGAATCAGTTTAATGCTCACTTTGTTTACTTATTTATTTGTTAGAGTTGATAGAAACAAACAAAAAAGTTTGATTTATCAAATCTTTAGTAGCATCAAGATCTACTGTACAAGAAGAAAGTAACAATTCTGCGGTTACAAAACTTCCAATAACAGGTACAGTGTACTTAGTACCAAGGGTGAAATGGTGAAGGGTATATCAACACCAAGGAGATTCAATGAGCAGACAACACTTATATTGGTCAACTTGCGATTTCCCTCCTCAAATTGTAAGTTTTGTCAATTACCCCCCTTAAAATTAACAAAACTTCAATTACCCCATAAAATTGCATAACGTTAATCAATTTACCCCCTCCGTTAAATTTTTCTGTTAACTGTTTACGGTTATGATCAAATACCCCCTGAAATTTTGCACTTATGTGCAAAATGCCCCCAGAACTTGAAAATTTATATTTATTTTTTTTAATATTGACTCAAAAGATATTAAAGGCAAACAATTAACAATTATTGATTATATAAATCTTTATGGAATGTATGTTTATGCAACTATTATTTGTCGTATAAATTTTTATGGAAGGGATGTTACTCTCATGTGTTTTAAATATATAATATATAGCAGACTTTTTTTACACAAGTTGGTAATTATGTTAGAGTATGCAGTCATAAAGTACACATGTCTTTGATAATTGTGTGTCCATAAAGAAAATTCACAGGTTAATATCTGCAGAAGCAAGAAGAAACAAAGCTTAGGTTTGTGAATTTGCAACTTAATTAATGATATAATTTTTATAATGCAGGAAATGCCATATCTATTTATGCAGCATGTTAAATAGATTGCGTCACAGATCTTCTGCATGAAGCTAGTAGATCACATTGTCCTACAAAGTTTATGTGACAAATATCAATTTTCTGCTGCTATGGCATTCTTGTCTTGGTTTATTTCAACAACTTGATATCTTTTTAATGTTTGGTTTTTAGTTTTACCTTGTGAATAGAATTTTGATGACAATAGGTACAATATACTACTTGAAGAACTGAATGTATGATTTTTGATAAGGAAAAAAATATAAATTTTTAAGTTTAGGGGGCATTTTGCACATAAGTGCAAAATTCCAGGGGGGTATTTGATCATAACCGTAAACAGTTAACAGAAAAATTTGACAGAGGGAGTAAATTGATTAACGTAATGCAATTTCAAGGGGGTAATTGAAGTTTTGTTAATTCAGGAAGTAATTGACGAATCTTACAATTTTGGGGGAAAATTGCCTATTTACTCCATTTACATTTAGCAACATCTTGTTTTGGTGAAAATGATTCAAAAATTAGAGTCACTGACTCATTGGTAGTACCTGTGATGCAAAAAACTAGTTATTATCAACTCATAAATACTTGACTGTTTTCTTCAATTTGAGGCAAAATACTATTGAAGTCTTGTTCCATTGTATGGCCATTTTTACTTTCCAATTTACCTCAAATTTCTTATGTTCCTATCCATAAATATGCAGTAAAAATATCCATGGCTTGGAAAACCTTTCTATGAATGGCTAGTTGTGTATATTTCCCAATTGACTTTTTCTTCCACGGTTGTTTTTTAAATGCAGAATTCCAAACTCTCGAATGCAGTCCAGTAATTAAAAGCTTGAAAGAAATTTAAGTCAGGGTCTACATGAGCTTAATAACAACAAACATTTCATCAGTTGGACTAATAATAAAATTTATAAACCTAAAGATGTTGGTGTCCTAGGTTGTGCTTGTGCATCATACATGATGATTATTAACTTATATAATCAAGTTCAACAAGTTTTGTGAGATTGCTTTTATGAAAGGGGAATTTACAGGTTCAAGATTTCCAGAATTAAACATCACTTGTAATAAAAATGTCTTATGATGAAAAGGATTCTGCACCGCAGAATAAGACTTGATAGTTGATATGAACATGCATATGGATGATTTATGGTGTGAAACACTAAGACTAAATCCACAACAAAAAATATTACCAAAGGATAACTCACATCTTCAAGTGTGTAGTAACAAGTCATAACATTGCATACGTTAACCAACTTAGTGTCACAAAAATACTTTTAAAATTACCTAGATCTAAAAATTGTAGCTGAACAAAACTACAAACTAATGGCCACAACAAAATCACCAATCCAAGTAGTATAAACAACTTTGTATTGCTTAATCATTGTGTTGTATTATGAATAACTTGGACAGTGAAAAAATCAGTGAGCAGTTAATTGAATAATCATGCAGACACAGTCCAGATGCCCGGCACAGCATCACCTACACTGTAGTAAGCTGCACCAAGGGAATCCATATATCAGAAGTACCTGCTTTAATCATCACATTCTTAACTACCCCAAGTATAATAAATAAACTCACAATGCACTATTAGACTTTGCTACAAACATGGCCAGATTAATTAACTACATATACAAACTACAAAGCACCTACATGTAAAACATCATTCCCACCATCACACACAAACACAACAGCATTTCTAAAGCCGAAACACTTTGTTGTATCTATTATCCTTAATAGCATTAATTCATTTCTTAAGTGCATATGCATATGAGTCAAATAACATGGTAGATATTGAAAATTAACATCCAAACTGCATTATATATAACAATATCAAATAAAAAACAAATCAAACGAAGACAACTGAATACATTTAAAGAAGAGTAGGATACAGGTTATGGTTGTGATGTAAGGCTAAGGCATACTTTGACCGCAACAGTGCAATGGGTGGTTTGGTTTCTCCCGTCCTCATCTATAATTCAATGTACTCCAGATGAGAACGGAGGAATGCAGATTATCCAATGCCCTTCACGGACCGCTCTGGATAGTTTAAAACCCCGAATCAAGTTAAAGATGAAATCAAAACCAAAATTTCAATACTCATGTAGCATGAGATTTATACAGATCTCACTATTTTGAGCTATAGGTTCAAGAATCTGAGGTTTAGGTTATTAACAAACACCAAATCAAATGAAAACAAGTTAAATAGAGTAAGAGAAAGAGTGATGAAGTGGATGGTTGTGATGTATTGGCGTTTGGAGGCGGATTTGTGTAGAGAGCACAAAATCCGTACTATGATACCATATATTTGATGTTTAGGGCTTGAAAAGCAGAGCACCCCATAGAAAACCTATGGGTATTTCAGAGCCACAATTTAATACTGCTCTCCCCTATATTGCTTCAGCCCTCAACTTCATCACTTACAAATTAAATTAAAACAAATGTTTCTTGTAAACTAAAAACGAAAACTTTCTATCACAAAAATCAAAATCAAAATAAAAAAATAAATAATAACGCAAACTTGCAGGACTTGGGAGGATGAAACCCTAAGCACTTGTTGCCCCTGTGCATCTGCGTACTTATAAAACGTTGCAACGAGGGAGAGGAAGTTTGATGTGTTTGTTGGGCTTGGATCAAAATAAAATGGGCCTGAGAATAAGCTTCGTATTTCATCAAGATTGCATTCGTTCCTCGTAAGGTAATTGCTTTTCCCACTCCCACAATTCTCATAGGGTCCAGCCGAATTTTAAAATTCAGACGTGTAAAAGATTGGGGAGTTTAATACCCTTTTTTACACGTTTGAATTTTAAAATTTGAATAAACCCAAAGATTTTGAGAAGTGTAGAGTGGGAAAAAACAGTCGATGTCTAAGCATTGTGGATATGCATTCTCTCATTTTTTCATCTCTTCACTTTTGTTTAGGTTTTCGATAAATAAAAGTTTGAGTTCGGTGTCCTCATAAGTTTAACTCAGTTGATAGAGACAATGCATAATATATGCAAGGTCCGGGGTTCAAACCCCGACCACAAAAAAAAAAGTTTGAGTTCGGTCATACTCGTTTGCATATTAGGAAAGTGGAATTTAAGATTGTCCATTCCCTAAAAAAAAATATTGTCCATGAACATTTTTTGAAAAACTTACTTACATTTTTAACTAAAATAATTGTACACGTATTTAAAAAATGTGTTATTTAAAATTATTTGTTTTGCTTGGAAAAAAGATGTGTTTTTAAAATTAACCAAGAGCAGTACAAAATTGTAACAAAAAAAAAAGGTTTAGTAGCACTTTTTAAAAATGTTTTTAATTATTTTCTTGTGAACCGACAAGTTCAAATTTCACTTTGTCGATTTGTTTTGGACAAACTCAAACTTTGATTTTGACGATACACAACTTTTTATTTACTTATTTTTTAAGATGAAAGGTTAATTTAGGTATTTAAGATATGGGTTTGTCTAAGATGTGCAACATTGCACATGTTAAAACTGTTGGAACAAAACGTGTTTAACATTACCCTTTAAGTTTTGATGATAACAAGGTATTAAAAATTGTCAATTGTATATGCTAATATTTGTTTAAGTGTGCAAGACCATAGACAAAAATTTAGTGTCTTTAATTTCAAGCATAGATTCTGAAGAACAAATAAGAGACAATGGAATCAACAAGTAGGAAGCTTGTGCTGCAAGAAAGAGGTTCTGAAGACAAGCGGTTCTGAAGAAGCTGACGTCACCAGAAGCAGTTCACCAAAAGCTGACGTCATCAGAGGTTCTGAAGATCATCAGAAGCTGAAAGACTGAAGAACTTCAAATGTTGTTCAAGTAAAGATTTAATTACGCCTATCATCAAAGAAGATTAGAAACATAAACCAACGACTATTTCAAATGGATTTAAAGGCATTAGATGCTTATTCTTTGGAGAGCGTTGAAAAATGATATTTGTACGAAGTGTACAACCACTATCTCCACTACTTTGTTTTTATGTCTGCTAGTACAAGAACAACAGTTGTGCCTGCAACAGTGTTCCTCCATACTTGAAATGGATTTGAAATTGCTCCTTCATACGACACTAACCAAATCAGGCAACAGATCATTGGTGATTTGATCAAGCTTCAAACGACTCTTTTTGATGTGCTGACAATCAACAACGTCTCTTTCACACCTCTATAAAGGAGTGAAGACCTGTTGTTTGGATACTCAAGACTCATACAACAATTTACAAATGCCAAAACTCTACTGAAATTGTTTCACATCAAAGTTCACTTAGAATTTCTTAACAACTTCCATATCTTAGAGATTCTAGAGTTTTAAAGAGTCTGTATCTGATTTGTATTGTGAACACCACTGATTGTATATCAAGTGTTCAACCTCAAACAAATTTCTTTGTAATTCCGTTTGTATAGAAGTCTCTTGCAGTTGTGCTCGAGCATAGAAGTCTCTTGCAGTTGTGCTCGAGCATAGGAAGTCTCTTGATTAAGTTCTTGAGCATAGAAAGTCTCTTGCAGTTGTGCTTAAGTAGTTTGAAGTTTCTTGCTAGGTTTAGCAGTGAGCAATTGTAATCAGATATTACATTTTAGTGAACTCTCCTTAGAAGTGCAAGGGGGACAGGACTACTTCCGGTTTGTGGAAGGAACCTGTATAATTGCTTTGTGTCTTTCTTCTCTCTCTCTGTTTTATCCGCTGCATTTAGATTCTGAACATCACTTCAGAAGTTGAGTTCTATCTGCTTCTAAACAGTGATTTCAGTAGGAGAAAACGAAGAAAAAACTAACACAATTCAACCCCTCTTTCTTGTGTTTTTCTCACCTTCAAAAACAACTAACAGTGATAACTTTTTTTTGGAAAACAGCAATTATTTATTTAAAAGTTTTCTATTTTAAACTTCTTAACATGTATAAATTTGCACATGATAGAAAAACCCTTAAGATATTTTGTTAGATTATAAGTATAATTTGAGGGTTATGAGGTTCCGAAAGATGCACTATAGGTGTTCAAGAGGATGACAATGAATAAAAATTTCTCGAAAAATAATTATAGGTTTGGTATAATAATTAACATGTTGAACTTAATTTATAAACTAAATAAGTCAAATTTGAACTTGTTAAATAAATGAGTTGAGTTATACCTACGTATAGTTCGACTTGTTTCATTCGTAAACTAGCTCAATATATATATATATTTCAACCGCATATTATTGAATTCATATAATTAATTTTTTCAATTAATTTCATTTAAATTTTTTTGACTATAAAGAGTAGAAAAATAATGATCGAATATTAAGATAAGGTCATGTTGTCCTCGTGAACGTAGCTCAGTTGATAGAGACAATACATAAAATATGCAAGGTCCGGGGTTCGAATCCCGACTACCACAAAAAAAAAAGGTAAGGTCATACTTTGAATTGTAAGTATCATTTGAAAATGAAACAAACTTCATTTGAAAGACAATACATGGCTACAAGTCTCATGAAGACATCAATAACTAATTCTAACATTTCTTTGCAAAAGATGATACTTATTTAAATTTCTTAAAAAAAAAAATGATACTGATTTAAATAAATTGTATGCACAAACAGAGTTCATTTTTTTTTTTTGAATCATCAAATATTATTAAGCAAGGTTTGCACAAGACGTACTAAACCTGCAAAGGAGGAAAAAAAGTACAATAGTGCCCAAAATCAAAAGCACTTAACACCAAATTGTCTCATTAAAAAACCTCCTAACAGTCCTAATACTAAAGCATAATAGGAGAGAAAACAGCAGCCCCAATTGAAGACAACTAACCCACAACACAGCCTCTAGACCAAAACAACAAAACTGCAGGTGCAAAACTAAAGGAACAGGAAAGCAGCTAGCAGCAACAGGCCTGCAGGAAAACACCAAGGGCTCACACCAACCTGCCAAGACAGAGGCAGCACAGCAGCAGCTCACCCTAACACACCAAGACACCACCTCGGATTCCACCGCCACTCATAAAACAAACACGGCTGAATCTTCAACCCAGCTAAGCTCCACCTCCAAAACAGCAAAATGGTTTCCTTTACTGCCTCCTCCACCTCAATACTACCATTGTTAAAAATGATATTATTCCGGAACTTCCAAATAACCCAAATAGTAGTGTGCCAAATAATCTGCATCCCATTCTTTAGCTTTTTCCTATTCGAAGCCAAACCATCCCAACACCGCCAATTAGAGAAAAGATTCGATGTCATAATAAAATTCCCATCAATCAAACTCTGGACTTTCGCCCAAATCTTCCAAGACACATCACAATGTAAAAATAAATGGTTAGTCGACTCATCTGCGTCATTGCAAAAGACGCAAAGCGAAATGGCATCAGGTGGAAAAGCATTTCGCCGGATAAGATTCACTCTAGTCGAAAGGCGGTTGTGAAAACCTTTCCAAGATAGCACCGCAACTTTTGAGGGAGCCGAACACTTCCACATATGCGCAAAAACCCGATTCTCCTCCCCCACCCTTTCGGTCTCTACAATTACAATGTTCGCCAACTTCTTATATGTTGAGCTAACCGTAAAAACACCATGATTCTCCAAGTTCCAACGCCACTCGTCCTCCCCTTGAGATATCTCAAACCCATTAAGATCCAAAATCAAATCATTGAGAAGCCCCTCCTCCCAAACAAACAACCTCCTCCTCCAAGTGAACCGCCAATCCAAATCTACCCCATCCACCCTCCACATATCCGCCACTTTTGCATCTTTTAGATTAGATAGAGCGTAAAGTCTAGGAAATTTTTCTCTAAAATTCATACCTCCCCTCCACTTAGTATCCCAAAAGAAGTACTTTCCCCATTATTCACTTTCCGGGACACTTCCGCATTAAACCAACTCCCACCTCCTCCATCATCAATTGACATTATATCCTTCCACCATTTAGAAACATACCTAGGCCAAACAACATTTACGCCACTTAAAGGAATTTCTATCGATTGCCCATATTTATCAATCAAAACATCTTTCTAAAGGGCCTTATTTCCTTGTAAAATTCTCCATCTCCATTTTGCTAGAAGACTTAAATTTACAAGCCTAATATCCCTTATACCAAGACCACCTTTATCTTTCGGTTGACAAACCTTGCTCCACTTGACCCAATTAATTTTCCTCCCCCCGCCGCAACCTCCCCAAAGAAACTCCCGTTGGATTCTAACCAACTTCCTCTACACCTTCACCGGCATCCTCATAAAAGAAAGGGAAAAAATAGGGATAACATTCAACACCGAATTAAGGAGCACAATTCTACCACCAAAACTTAGGAATTTATTCCCCCAGGAATTAAGTCTTTTCGTCATATGCTCCAAAAGCGGTTCCCAACACATAGCGCTCCTATGATTAGCCCCGATAGGAAGCCCTAGATACTTAAAAGGGAGGGTACCCTCACTACACCCCAAAAATTCACAAGCCATCTCCATAAAGTCTCTCGGTACATTTAAACCAACTAAGCAACTCTTCAAAAAATTCACCTTAAGCCCGGAGGCCTCTTCAAAACCTTGCAAGACCGCTTTCAAAGTCCAAAGATTATCCACCGTCGCCTCCCCAATACAAATTGCATCATCCGCCTATTGAAGGTGAGATATAACCAAACCGTCCTCTCGGAACCGGAAACCCTCAAACAACCTCCTTCTAACCGCATTCCTCATCAAACCGCTAAAACCTTCCGCCACTATTAAAAACAAAAACGGTGCCAAAGGGTCTCCTTGCTTAAGATTTCTTTGAATATTAATTTCTTTCGAAGGGCTCCCATTAACTAGGATAGACATACTCCCACCGTACACACACGCCTTCATCCACGCCACCCACTTTCTACCAAAACCCAATCTCCCCATCATATACTCCAAAAAAAACCCAATCAACGGAATCATAAGCCTTCTTAAAGTCCACCGTAAGCACCAAACATTGTGTTTTTGTTTTCTTGGCAAAACCCACCATTTCTTTTTCCACTAACACACCATCCACCAAATTCCTACCTTTAACAAAAGCCGATTGCGACAAGGAAATAATTGAATCCATCACCTTCCCTAATCTTCTAGCCAATACCTTTGCAAGGACCTTATAAAGGCTTCCCAACAAGGATATTAGCCGATAATCTTTCAAAGACATAGGAGACGAAATTTTCGGAATAAGCGTAACAAAGTAAGCAAGTAAACTCTTCGGAATGATCTCATTAGTGTGGAATTGGTCGAAAAACATTATCACTTCATCCTTCAACAAATACCAAAATCTCTTGAAGAAAGCTAAATTAAAACCATCCGGACCCAGACTTTTATTCCCATCACTCTCCTTCACCACACCCCATCTAATCTAGGACGATTTGACCCTTGATCCGACACATGAGAAGTAAAATACTTAACCACCGCCCTCCTAACCTCCACCGGGGTTTGCAACCACACACCATCAACCTTCAAAGCCCTCATGCTATAACCATTAACTCTAGTCTTCATAAAATTGTGAAAAAATTTAGTGTTAGCATCGCCTTCTTTAAGCCACTTCACTCTAGACCTTTGAACCGTCAACGAGTCTTTGGCCTTTAATAAAGTCCAAAGCAAAGTAAAATTGTCTTTACGGATCTTAACCTCATTCTCCGTCAATAAATACCTTTCTCCCCTTAAATCCGCCGCTTCAATGTCCTCTTTTAGCTTTGTGATTCTCTCCTCCATCAAACCATACTCCTCTTTATTCCACACTTTAAGTCTTTCTTTTACCCCCTTTAATTTCTCCTTGAGGACAAAAGCCATCCAACCCGTTGAATTACTAGAATTCCACACCCCCTCGACCTCGTCTTTTAATTTCCGATTTTCCAACCAATTTTTTTAAAGCGAAACAGTTTAAGGCCCCAATCCCAACCACCTGTCTTAAGTAACAATGGGCAATGGTCGGATACATCTCTAGGTAACACCCATAAGGTTGTCTCCCCCCAAAATAAATTCCACTTCTCCGAAATCAACACTCTATCAAACTGGCTCATAGATCTACCATTAGGGTGGTACCAAGAGAATGTCCTACCCATGACACCATGATCCTCCAACTCCACTTCCTGAACAAAACCTTGAAAAAAAATTCATATCTAACACTTGACTTGGCGACGCCTCTATATTAACCCCTCTTCTCTCTTCTCTATCCTTTACAACATTGAAATCCCCCAAAATACACCACCCTCCCTCCCCAAGATTCCTTCTAGAAATAAGCAATCTATCCCATAACCTTTTCTTTGCTTCCAAATCGCACTTCGCATACACATTAATAATAACACATCTACGTCTAAACACACCCCACTCTAAACATACTTCACATTATATTGAACACTGCTCAAAATGTTCTGTACAATTTAAAAGCTAACCAAAATATCCACAACACTATTGTTTATATGAAAAATCAAATTCGATCTCTAGCATAGTAAAAAAATGGCTTAATTGCAGTTTTCGCCCCCTAACTTTCCCAAAGTTGCGATTTTGGCCCCCTAAGAAAAAAAAAACTACAAAACAGCCCCCTAAGTTTTGTAACTGTAGCAGTTTTGGTCCCCAAGACAAAAAAAAATAAAAAATAACACGTGGCACATCACTTAGGGTGCCACGTCAGCGTAGACCAAGTCAATATCAGCTTTGGTGGCCAAAACTGCTACAGTTGCAAAACTTAGGGGGCTGTTTTGTAGTTTTTTTTCTTAGGGGGCCAAAAGCGCAACTTTGGGAAAGTTAGGGGACTAAAATTGCAATTAAGCCTAAAAAAATCTGCTGCAAGTTTAACATGAGACAATATCTTAAGTTATAAACATATAGATAAAACAAGTGTAATTTCAAAGCTAGAAAGAATGTCTACAATTTTCTTGAATATATTTTTTTTGAAGGAAATTTTCTTGAATATATATGAAGGTAAATAAAATTGTTTTAAATGTCGTATTAATGTTCATATTAATTATCTAGTTGCATTCAACACTTAAATCTCACACTCAAAAAATTATTCCCAACCACATTAAAAAATATACTCCCATACACTCTCATCTTCTCAAGAGTAATGAAATAAAGTGTGATCTATGAAAATTGAACATTAGGCATAGTGCAAATTTTATGTCCCGTTTGTTGGGATATGAACTTCAATTCGAAGGAATACAAATAGTCTTCCGGTTCATTTGATTTATTGAGTAACACAGTTATTCTACTTCAAGGACAAGCATATGCACCTGCTTCCATTGAAATGTGTGTTTAATTTTGATTTCTCTCAATACTATGGTTTATCTTTGTTCTGATGTTTAATTTTAATGTTTGTAATGATATTAATTTGATGCGTAATATGAATTTCATGTACAGTATATGAATTTGATAATGTAAAACAAGACACAAATTTCTTACTATGCGTTTGTAATTCTACATCGATGTATAACCCTCAAGATGATCGGTGCGTAACTCCCGAACCATAGCGATCAAGAGTCATGACTTGATGTTGTAATACATGGGCATTTTAGGCAATTCAAAAAGATCACACTACCCAACAAACACGTCAGAACTCAACGGGATCGTTTGTGTTTTTCATTTGTGTTTTTCTATGTTACCGACCAAAAATAGAGTACCTAATAAGTTGGTCTGGAAATTTACAATATAACTACTCATCGTTTATTTGCAATGGAAAGCTTCTACCAAATTACAAATTACCATTTGCAGCATGTTCCGTCCACACAACGACAATTACATTACATATACACCCACATTCTCGTGTTTATAGTTTTATATACGAAATCCCTAGTTATTATATATACATGACAATTCCTAAACTGTCATACCTTTTTAAAAGTTTTTTTTTTATTATTTCATACTATTAAATTCAGATCTAACTAATCATCATTTATGAAAAAGCTAGTATGTTGAAAGTATAATAAACGCCAAAGTGACAATTAAATTATGCTGGACTTTTTTTTTTTGAAAATGATAACATGTGTCCTTAAGGCACAAGTTAATGATTCAAAATAGAAATATTTTGTTGTAATTAATGCATTTGACTTTAACTTTTTTACTTTTCAATAGTTGAATGTACAAAATTTAAGAAAATGTTTTCATTTTTGAGTTGCTTAACATGTGCCTTAAGGACACAAATTAACATGACACTTTTTTTTTAGGGAAAAAACTAGGAGACGCAAAAAGATGCAAAATCATCTTAGCATTTAATGAAATATCAATTGTCTAATTGAATGTATTTATTGGTTTTCTTTGATTTTGTTTTTCCCATGATGTTAGAGGTTCTTGGTATAAACTTGGATGGAGAAGAAAAAAATTAATTTTGTTTTGAGAAAGAAATAAAAATTAATCTAACAACTAATTACTAAAATTTGCCATTAAAAAAGCTTTTGTTTAATAGGATATCTTTTTTCTTAATTAAATACATTAAATATATAACTTTTAACCTTTGATGATCAATAAAATCTTATGTCTTTCATTTTAAATAGTATTCTAGACATTTTTTTAAAATTAAAAATAGAAAATAATTGATATTTTAAGGATCTTTTCTAACAAGTTTTCTTAAGATAAAAATTTATGGAGAAAAAACAAAACAAAAAAACTAGGAGACGTAAATCTAATCTGATAAAAAATTAGGGACATAAATCGAATTCAAGAAAAGAGCTAACATGAACTAATTTGTATAATCACATTAGGTTAAGAACAACCACATTAATTGACATTACATCTTCGTCAAAATCCTTAAGACATTGGATATATGGATCATCTCATTTATATGTTTCTCTTTATCTGCTGATGCATTCAATATGAAACTTTAACTCACATATGACACATTAACATCACTCTATTTAGTGTGATTTAATGGATGAAGGTTTATGTTCATTTCTTTCATGAGAAAAAAGAAAGTAAATTAGGAAATGAAAGATGATAAAAAAAAAATTTGAACATGAGAGAAATGATAATGAATAT
>Ga0315913_1001801_pt1 | contig 24311 bp, 19 predicted proteins | sample MpolsnodulesMG_FD_207736 | JGI IMG/M metagenome (GOLD analysis project Ga0315913, IMG submission 207736) | Medicago polymorpha root nodule microbial communities from Los Angeles, California, United States - small nodules | ecosystem: Host-associated > Plants > Roots > Nodule | place: USA...
CCCCTCTAAAATAATTTTTTTTTCAGAAAACCCCCCTAATAGGCCATACAAAAACCAAAATTTCTGAAAAAAAAAATAAAAATTCGTTTTTGTATGGCCTATTAGGGGGGTATTCTGGAAAAAAAAAATTTACATGGGGTAAATCAAAAAAAATATTTTACAGGGGATAAACCCAAAAATTGCCTATATTACAGGGGGGGTAAAGCAATATTAACCCAGATGGGAATAACTTTTTGGAAATATGGAGATCTCTTAACATTGAAGACTTTTTACAGCATATACATTTGGCTTTAAATCACTATATTGATAGTAACCAAAGGTTGCCGTAGGGGACAAGGGGTTTCAATGCTTTGAGGTAAGGGGTGGGGAACAAAACAGTTATATTAGACTAATTTTTCATAGTTATTCTATTAAAGCATCCCAGTGAGTTAGCAAGTAAGATGGATGACAGTTTTAGAGATTTCTCAATGTGATTTAACACTTCCAAATTGGTCCACATTAAAGAACTTCATAAATTGCTATATTTGTTCGTGCATATTATCGAAGTCTCAACTGCAATTTTCCAATTAATAGAATAGAAATAACACTCATGTTCTCCCTCGCTTTAGGGTTATCAATAAGGTGCCAAAGGTGTGTGTGCAGAGCCAGAATGATACTCGACTACAGTACCAGTAAGTGCATTCCACTTTGCAAGAACTAGCAAAAATGAAGTTTTCAAACTTGTGCAAAATGGGCAAAATCAGCTTAAAATATTAACTTTAGTTTAAACAACAAAATCAGAGAAAAGAGTTTCACTTTCTGGCAGGTTTCCTTCCCTTTTAACATGTTTAAATCAGTTCTCAGACAAATGATTCTGCAAATATATTATAAATTACACGTGTTTGTGCAATTATTAGCTTAGTAAATAAAATTAATGAAATGAAAATAAACAACTCCAATATATGAATTTTGAAGTGATATTAAGCTTGTGTATATATTCATAACACATTCGACCTATGCTCTGTTCTGTTCCGCTGAGAAAAAGACTAGTTAAGTGTAGAATCCTATGATAAATATTATATGTATCGGATGGCCTGACAATAATACTAGTCAAAAGATTTTATATTGTACTTGCAATAACATTGCAATTGACATGCAGAAAATTGCAGACAAAAGCTGCTAATGCAGTCACGGCACTTTGTGGAGAGCACAAAAAACTCAATATGCAGATTACCTATGTTGTAGTATTTATCACAATTAAACCAATTTGACGCGTCATTAGTGAGACACAATCATGATTGTAAACAACTCACCCAAAAACAGCAAAACACAACACATGGCATTTAAAATTAAATATATATTATTATATATGCACATGAAGAAAACCATGGCAGTAACTAGAGTGATAAGCAGGAGCCACATAGAGAGGAGATTTACCTCTTGAACTTTGAAACGGCCATTTTTATCAGGAAACACAAAAGCAAAAGAGAGCTTTGCATTTCTTCTTCTTGCAGCAGGAGCCACTTCTTTGACCTATACAAAAAATACATCAATAAAACCAAGCATAAGCTAAAAAGAAATTTTCAAAAGCATAATCACTCCATCCAAAAACAAAAAACATATAACTGAATTTTAATTAGGCCCCATTTCCTACTTTTTCATTTCCTATTCTGACTAATAATTTGAAAACTTAATCTTATTTTCACTTTATTCCTTTGATTTCGAAGGCACAAAGACTCTAACATCATTTCATGGAAAAATTGTTGAATACAGAAAACAAAATTAATAAACAATATAAAACTTTTATGATCATCAATAAAACAGAAGGAAAATATTCTCTTAAAAGAGCATTAAATATAAATCGGTTCCAACTTATGTCAGGGCATTTTCAGAAGCATTTTGCAGTTATTGAATAAACTAAAAAGGTAAATAAACTAAAAGCAACAAGTAACAACAGACAACTAAAGGTGTGTTTGCGAAAACAGATCAACCAAGTACTTAATAAATACACGCTTATACATAATCTATATCTATAATCGAAGATGAGACAAGTTTATATTGTTTTCCCATAAACTACAAGCTAATTTCCTAATCTCTCTGTTAAGCTTAAAACAACTAATGCACACATCATAAGCTCAAACACTTCCACCTTACAGAAGTGTTTATTCTATAAGATAAGCTCAGATAAGCCGTAAAATGAGAAAAGGAGACATACAAATATACAATGTCACTCTAAACTAGTTTCACGCTGACGTCCAATGAGAATCTAGTATTCTGCAGTTATTAATATTATTATTAAAATTCACCAATGCAGTTACAAAGTGAGCTTCTGTGGCAATATTGATGGGGAGTCCAGGACTGCATTGAGAGAAACAATGGGTCGATAGCATTTATTGAATAAGCACTTAAGATACATAAGTACTTATGCACAATCAATTTCTATTAGTGAAAATGAAACAAGTTTATACTGTTTTCACATGAAACTACACTACATGCTATTTTCCTAAACTCTAACTTATGTACATGTCATAAGCCAACTTTTTATGCTCACTCGAACACTTCAACCTCACAAAAGTGTTTATGCTTCTAAGAAAAGTCCATATAAACCATGAATAAACTATGACCAAAGGGGACAAGTGGTTTAACTTATAAGTATAACTTAATTTTACGTTGACGTCCAATAGATTTACAAAGTGATCTTGTCTGACAATATGATGATTTCTCAAAGATGTCAGTGTAAAACTAATGTACACTGAAAGTGTATATCACCATTAAACTCAGAATTATTCAATACTCACCCTAAATTAAACTCAGAATTAGTTCATATGATGTTTTCGTTTTCGGCTTATTTTCATAAGCTCTCCACGAAAGCTTATGAAAACAATTTATAGCTTATATATTTATATAATGTTCCAAAACAGTCCAAAATATGCTCTTAGGTCCTGTTATAAGCCTGTCTATAATAATGCTACAATAAGGACCTGTTGTATCGCGTTATTTGAGCTTATCTACTAACATAAAACACTTGTAAGTGGGAAAACATATGAAAACAACTTATAACATGTCCGTAAGATGTTTTCAGTTATTTTCATAAGCTCTCCAAGATAGCTTATGAAAACAAATTATAGCTTACACAAAAACAAGATAGCTTAGAGAAATAGCTTATACAAAAGCCCATAGGCAAATGTGCAAATTAAGTTGTTTATCCAAATAAACCTAATAACCTATGATCCTAATGCTGCTTTTTTCTTTTGGTCGGTGGACGAAGTGGCAAACACCACTTAAACTCACACACATAAACTGTCAGGTTCTGGGTTCGAACACAAGTCAAGGTGTCCAGCCTAACAATATCGCGAAACCGACACATATTCTAATTGGAGTTAAAATGACATTACATTAACCCAAAAAAATAAAAAAACTGCGAAAGAATACATACAAGATCGGTTAATTCTCTGAGAGTAGCATCTTTCCATGTATAAATCTGAACTTCATCTTTAGGTTCTTTCCCTCTAACTGAAAAATCATCCATTGAATGATGGCTTCCTATCTTAGTGAAGACGCGGAGGAGCAAGGGGCAAGTCTGTAATTACATAAAAATAACAAGGTCAAGAATGGAATAAAACAAGTTAGGTTTTAGGTTTAGGGAAGAAGAAGAAGAAGAAGAGTACCTTTTCACGATCAACTGGTTCGAGACGAGGACGGGAGGATGGAGGAGGCGGACCTCTTGGTGGTGGAGGTAATGGTCTGCCGCCTTGTCGTTTTGGTCCTCCGTCGCTCATTTCTTCGAGACTTTTCTTTTTTCTTCTTCTTCGAGTTCTGTGTTCTCTTCTCAATTGTGTTTTCTGATTTTATTTTACACCTTCACTCACAACTATTCTCTTAATTCTACCCAATTTATTTTCACTTCAATGTTTTTTTACCCTCTGACGACCGGTGGTGGATCCAGGACCCTGGACCCGTGGATGCAAATATTTTCGTCTTATAAAATTTTGATTTTTTATTTTTATAAAAAAAGTTTACACATTTTTATCACCCCTCGTCTACGTAAATGATTTATGGGTCATGTTAACCATTGCCCCCGAGGCACTAGTTACTTTCATAAAATTGAACATTCTACTTTTCACCACTTTCCAATACAAAGTTTCTATATTAGTTTTTCTTAACCAGTGCCCCGGAAGCACTAGTTAACATTTTCCATGATTTATTTATGTCAATGTTACCACTTAAACTTATCTTTTTTTGGTACAAATTATTTCACTTATTCATATTTACCACTTAAAATTTGAATAAGTGATATTATCAATAATAGATACATATTGATCACAATGGCGTATCCATGACCTTGGACGAGTGAGTGCAATTTTATTTTTTTTTATCAAATAACTTAATGGTTAGAAATTCACCCCTTAAATATGAAGTGAAGAATTTGATATTTGAACATGCTCTTGCATGATCTAGTATGCCTGGTAAATGATCTAAGCTCACATAAACTTTTATTATGTCATACACCCTTCAATCACTATTATAAATAAAAAAGTATCTTTGACTATTGTCGATAAATGTGGGTATAATATTCTTATGAACAAAGTTGTTTAAGAGTATAATTAAAAATGAAAAATTCATCCAAAATTATATAATCTGTTAATATATAGTATCAATAAAGATACAACTATTCTATGTTAATCAAAATATACTTTATTTGACTCATATATGTGGGTATAAATTTTAAATAATTTACAAACTCCACACTAAATATCTTATTTTGTAAACATATTGTTGAATTTTAATAACAAAACAAAATTATAATGTGTGTGTTGTATGTGCAGTGTGTTGTTGTGCCTCTTGCGCGTGTATCTTTGCATTATGGGTCTGACATGTGAATTTATAAAGTTGGGGAGAGAGAAGATGAGTGCATTTGGTGCAATTGGAAAAATTAAGGGTGTGCAAAATTAATTAAAATGGTATTATTGGTGCAAAATTAAAGATTGGAGGGTATGCAAGTGCACCCCATGGTGACACTATAGATCCGCCCCTGGGTAGAACTAGAGCTGTCAAAACGGGCCGGATCTACCGGGTCGGTCCGTAAAAGCCTGGAAAAAAAACGTAGGGTTTGAACATAAAAATTTGAGCCCGTTTAAAACCGGGCTTTTTAATCTGAACCCGTCGAGGCCCGAGCCCATTGCGGGCTAGCCCGCCGGGCCGCAGATAACCCGTTTAATTTATAATAATTTTTTACATTTTAATTTTCTACATGTCTCTACCTTTTTTACTTCTCTAATCATGTTCACACCTTAATACTTTTTGGTTATATTAATTTTTTGTGTATTAAGAGATTAGGGTTCATACCTTACACAGAAGACATGATTTTTTAAATTGATACAAACACAAGTACTGATACAACATTAAGATAATTATAGACACTTGTATTCTATTGCATGTTACAATATGCTATGATACAGGAAAAGGGTATTTTGGATAAGTGTCGGGTAATATTGGGTAGCCGTAGCATATATCTCTAAATATAGCGAAGTTTTTGACACATGTTACAATCTGATGTGTCTATTGTAATATGTAGAATTTGACACATGACAAATTAATTTTGGTAGTTTAGAAAGTTTAACATTAGTTTTTGTTGATTGATATTTTTTAGTGTAATTTTTTAATTAAAAACTTAAAGTAACAAGGCTAGCCCGAAAGCCCGTAGCCCGCAATTGTACACAAACGACAATCCGTATTATTAAACCAAAGTGGATTTTTTTTTGTTTAAAATAACTTACCTTGCCAACACCCAAAATACTTTCTCTCTCTAGGAAAACTTTTCTCTCCCTTCTCTCTAACCTTCCCTCCCACCTTGTACAACCCTTTCCCCTCATATCCAAATCTTGCAGCCACCATGTAGATCCAGGGGTTTGGTGGTGTGACGGGATTCTTCTACAAATTCTCCACATCACCGGAGTTCGGTGCTAATCTGTCATTGGTGGCTACGGTGGTGTGTGCGCGGTGGCCTTTTTTTCACATCCACGGTGGTCGTTCTTCATATCCGTGTCCAAGTTCTTTTCCTTCTCCCTTTTCATCCAAGCTCATTTTCAGATCTTCCGTCTTTTGTTTTCTGGCGAGCTTTTGTTTTCCGACCACATCTTCGGCGGCCATTCGTTTTTCTGGCGACCCATCATCTTCATCCTTGTCATCGGTTTTAGACGGATCTGACTTTAAAGTCAGTGTCCTATGCTATTTGGTTTAAGATTTGGTGATGTTGGTATTGTGTGGTGGTGAGAAGGTGTAAATTGTGGTTTTTTTGGGTGGTTATGTGGTGGTGGTTCTGTGGTGGTGGTCGTGAGGTGTGGTGTTGTGGTGGTGGTGAAGTGTGGTGGTGGTGGTGGTTGTGATGTGTGGTGCCGACGGCGATAGGTGTGTCGATTGTTGGTGGGTGGTTCAGTTGGAGTGTAGGTCGTGACGGGGTGTCGCTGGTGGTGATGGACGTCTGGTGTGGAGGGGGTGTTGTGTGGTGCCAGCATGAGTGGTCCGTTTTTCGGCGGCTGCAGGTGTGACATAATCTCTTTCATTCACGATTAATCCTCCTTTAACAAACTCCCAGATCGTTTGTCGTCGTAAGGATCGTGGTGATTGTGGTTGTTCGCGCCAGTGGCCGTGGGCTTACAGATTCTGCTTGTTTTGGTGGCAGACCACCCTGAGGTCACTGTGTGTTCGTTTTTTAGGGATATTTTATTAGGGGATGGAAGGTGTTGTTGTAGGTGAAGATGTGGGTGTTTGTTGGGGGTGATTTCTTTTGGAGGCTACCTCTATTACTCGGGTCCTGGTTTCATCGTCACTAGCTCTGGTTTGCGTTTTTGGAGTTGTTAAGGTGTTAAGGGTGTTTAGAAGGAGAGGGTCCCGTTAAGCTGAGCATTTTCCTTTTGATTCGTTTGTTGTTTGCACCACCGCTTATCTTGTCGTTTGTCTTACTGTTTGTGTGCTGGTTTCCGATGAGCCAGTTATTTTTGCTTCGAGATCGGGAGTCGGTGTCTAGCTGCATTCTTGTTTGGCTTGATTTGGTGTTTCTCTAGTATATCGGGGGTGAGGGGTGCCCTTCTGATTTGGTCCTAAAGTCTGGTGGCCCGATCACTTTTGATTCAAGATCGGAAGTCAGTTCTTTGGCTCTTGTTTAGTTTTGGGCTTTTATGGTTTCTTTCGGTGGATCGGAGGTCGAGAGGTGGTGGAAGCTGAATGATTTTCTCGAATAGGAGCTTTTCGGATGTGGCTCTACTTTGGTGTTGAGGACTGGGAGTTTATTTTTGAGGGGCGTTTCTTGGGGGTGAGTAGGGACGATGGGTGGTTGGATATCGTTTGATGGGTGTTGTCCTCGTGGGTGTTTTTTAGGGTGTTTATTTTCGGGTGTTCCGCCTTTGTACGACACCTTTAGTTTGTATTCTCAATTTCACCGGTCTCTGTTCGTCTTGAGCAGGGATCCGGTTGTTAAATAAAATTTGTTGTTTCAAAAAAAAAACCAAAGTGGGTTTTTAAAACAATGTCTCTAAAGTTTTGACGGTAAAAATGTATGAAAGAACATTTGGATACGTTAATGTGTGTTTAAGTGTGCATGAACATATAATTAAATTATGGCTTCAAAGTCAATTTTTTTTTGTTATGATACATCATTCTCTTAACTCAAGGAAAAGCATTTTGGTACCCAAGAGAAGTATTATGAATTTCTGAAGACTCAGAAGATGATCTGAGGAAAGGTCAACAAAAAGCCAAAGCTCTAATCATAAGATACATAAACCCTTGAAGACTCTTATGAGAACAAGCTATGATGGATTCAGATTCTGAAGGAAGCAAGTTCTGAAGGACACATCAACAATCTGGGTGGCTCTGACCAGTTTTGTCTTCTTTTGAAGGAACATCACTTTCAAAGTTCTGATAGTACATAATCTTGTCTTCTTCTAACCACGTGCAAAAACAAAAACAAAAAGAACTTGAATGGCAAAGAGAACGTAACATATCATTCCTAAAAAATCAAATGACTTCTCTAGTACTTTTCAACGACATTATCCATTAAAGGAAAAGTTTTCAAATCTGATCAAAGCTTCTCAAGGACGAAATTTATATGTTGGCACTCTTCAAACAACGGCTCTCTCATTTCTCTCCTATATAAGGACCTGAGCGATTTTAAGAAATTAAGAAACTACACATATTTTACAAATGTCAAAACTCTGTCAAATTCAAAACCGCACAAACACTTAAAGAAAATTATGAACTTCATGTCATAGAATTTCTTAGGGTCACGAGTTTCTTGAGCCTTATGTTTTGTTTACCAATTTTTGAGTACAAAGTGTAAACACATTCAAATTTATTTGATAAACTTGGATTGTATAAATCCTCTTGTGTGAAGCAAGGAAGTCTCAAACTTGTATTTTTGAGTAATTGTAATCTTGTGAGGTTATAGTGAAAAATCTCTTTGCAATGCAAGGGGACTACACTAACCTCAGATTGTGGGGCGAATCAAGATAATCTGTTTATGTTGTTTCTCTTATATCTCTCATTGTTTATCTGTTTGCTCTGTTTTGTTTAAACACTTACAAGATTTTCAAAAAAACAAAAAAAACAGCATAATTCAACCTCCTTCTTGTGTTTTTCTCACATTCACGTATATGATCAAAAATTAAGAAACCACATTTAGATTTAATATAACCACACTCAACTGCTCGATCAACCTCTTCTGCGAGATAATGCAAAGTGTTCCTTTATTTGTTTCTAACCAACGTAAACAATATCAACTTTCCTTTGAACTTTTGTTCCATCATGATCATGCTCGTCTGAAATGATGTATGTGTGTAAGTATGTCGTGACTCTAATATGATGCAAACGGGTGTCCAATTTTTACATATATTACCAATACTATTATACGAATACTTTTCAATCGACAGTGAGCAAATTCAACTTTGTTTGTCGTTAGGATTCCAAGATGCATGACTCAGTTATTCCTATACCACACAAATTTCTCCTTCATCAGTCCCAAGAAGTAGTTTCAACATATTCCAAAGATTTAGAAAACTTGGCGCATACATTTCGGATTGATTGTAATTATCAAGATATTGTGCTATGTATCATTATCCACTATAACAACCTAAGCATCCATGACCTTCTTCACCACATCTTTGTATTTGATATTTCTCATCATTGGCTTTAAGATCTTTAACTTTGCAATCTGGCTTACATATTTCTTTCACATTTTTGTTGATGTGAAACTCACACAACATAGCAGTAACCTTCAAGAAAATTGTATCAACAACGTTTATCAAAGCATTGTCCCACTCAATGATAACGATTTTGGGTGAAATATCTTGAGATTTCAACAAATTACGACATCTCTCTATAGCCCAAGTGATGTTATCTTCCTTCTCATACATCATATAAGCAAATGCAATAAATTACATCAAATCAGTAGAAATGATACCAACAAACTCAAGCAACATAAGACGACATTTGTTAGTTTTATAAGTGGAATCCTACACAAGCACAACAAGAAACGTGTTAAACAACCTGATGAAATTTGAATGCACCAAGAAAATATCTCTTGTATCATAAGAATCAATATACTTCATATAGTGATATACATACTTTCTCTCAACCAAAGATTTCATGAGATGCATCATTTCTTATCGCTAACCCATAATAGATTGTCTATGCATTTGACATGCATTATAAATACGCTTGATAGTAGTTGTAATTCTACTGCTTCTATTCCTTAAAGAGGCCAGAATATGTCTTGGAGGAACCGTTGAGCTTGTCAACTCATGAAGGAGTCAATTTTCATTCGGGTTTAGACATCCAAGATTTTTTGACCTTTCATTACTTCAGCCATCTTATGATTGTGTGTTTTGTATAAAACTTTAATGCTCCAATCACAGGAAATCAACCAATAAGTTCTCACATGAAACAAACACTCAAATTTCACCAAACCAAATATCATACACTCGGATAACCTCTTGTACTCGGTATAGGAACCTCCTATTTCACATATCACGGTAACAAATGTTTTTCTTCCGTTTCCACCATTATATGATCTTTTGATAACAACGGAAAATCCTAACTTCCTTGCTTTTTCTAGAACCCACCTAGCAAAAGTTTTTTGTCCAAATATTTTCTTTAGGTTGTGTCTAGTCAGGGTGATTTAATATCCAACAAAAAGTTTCCAGCTTATGTAATATTTTCACGATGTAATCTCTCAGGATTGAACTACACTCATTGTAGTCGTCACAATAATTTTTGTCATTTTCTCTACCCACAAGTTTACACATATTTTTGACCAAAATACAACAAGATAATATTTTTTTTCTCATCTTGCGATAAGTTCACACCCATCTTATGATGAAGTTTCCTATAATACAAACAACTTCACAATGTTTTATAATTGATATCATTCTAATAATTATCATTATATACATTATACACAATTTATAGGTCTCAATTAATCACACCAGTCACTCAAATTCCAAATTAAAACATGTTTTTCTTCCAAAAAGAGCTAACATGTTTTCATCCCATTTCAACCACTGTCAAAAATAAAGTCTTGCTGCCTCCAAATTATTACATAACAACCCTTTTTCTAACTTTTCACCACCATGCTTCCATCTGATTTTAGTTCAAAGTTTTATTTCTTTTTATCTCCATATCATAATACTTTCCAAAGTAATATAGTTCCCTAATAAATATAATTTTATCTCTAAATCAAGGTCAAACTTGCAGTTCATCCTTCCCATATAAAACAATATCAATTTTCATATTTTTCCTTATCTCCATTCGCATACCAAAAGAAGAAATCAAACGAATTCAAAATCAATCAATGCATGTTGTATGGTTAAGATGACTTGACATTGAAATTTTACCCCTTTTGATTTTAGTTTTCAATTTTTTTTTACTATATTAAGATTATTTGAGTAGAACATAAACAATGTTGCTGGTTGAAATTAACACTACAATCAACATATTATTTGAGGGATTATGAATATGTATTTTAATCTTAATCTTTTTCACTTATTATATTATATCAAGGATTAATTACACATGAATAGAAGACAAGTGGACAACAAGTTGCGATATATGACACAATTTCTTCGGCTTTGAACTTTAGGTGTTAAAATAAAAGTGGTTTACTTTGTTCAGCTGTTATAGTTTCATATCCAAACATTTAATTAATTTTTTCGGCTTGAAGATATATATCCATTTTTGAATCTGTGTGGTTTGCATATCAAAATAGACATTTATGATTTAAGATGTTATTTCATTCATCCATGATTTATGGTGTTTTTCTTATAATGTTTTATATACATGTATGTGATTCTTTTTTTGTTTACTCACCTATGAAGATTGAAACCTTCTCTTCGTCCTTTATTCTATATTTTCTTTTATTTTTGTTGTTGTTTTTTTTATTGAATTTCTGATTTGTAGAAAATTTCCATGACATTCAACCATTTAGGGGCAATCCTAAGAATTTGGGTGTCCAAACGAAATTAAATGATGGTATCCCCTCTTGAACATATCAACAAAATTGTTCGTTTGTGCACAACGGCGGAACATGAACCAAAAAATTGATAGCGTCAAAGTGAAGATAAAATATTTTAATTTTAAATCATACTTGCTATAAAAGCTTATTAGGTTAAGCTATTGTTTAACCCTAATTGCTTTTGCCTTTTCCCTCCTTTGATATCTTAAAAAACGTATTCTACAAGCCAACCATCAGTATTAATAGTTAATGACAATTTTGCTACCATTTTCTATGTTGCTAACGTCATACGATAAATGATACTATTGTCCCTATGCTCTATTCAATGCAATAAATGCATCCCTGATATCAATAGTTACATGTTCGGTTACCCATACAACACTTTCCCTCTTCCCTAAACTATGTGATAAATATCCTTAGCCCCCTTAATTAATGATATTGCATAATATGACAAAAGATTAACTTTATGTTTTTCTAAAAGGAAGTCTTGCGCTCCCATTTTCGTTAAATTTCCAAGAAAAACAATTCAACTATTCTCTTTCATTTTAGTACAAAAGCCAAAATAAAGGTCCCCATTTTATCTTTTTTTCATTCTCATTTTCGTAACTTTTCCTTTATAACTTATTTATGTAATTCATCATATCCCATGATAGTAATGTCTCTTTTTTTGTTACCATCTTTCTTTAGTACTCATAATATCAAATTGAACAATTGATTTTCCAATATAAACCTTCATTTTTTTTTTGAAGGACATTATAAACCTTCATATGCACTTTGATTATACGGTATACCTAAGTTGATTATTACTTTTTACAAATGATTCATAGGCACTTTGTATGACTTGCATAGGATCATTGTGCATCTCACTTTGATTAATATTTTTCTACAATCCCTCTAAATGGAAAAATGAAAACCGTGTACGATAAATATTATTACAAGTAATTTCACATACACACAAAAATGAGAGTAAAATATGTTTCAATTTGATGATGTTAGGACAACATAGCTGGAGGACCAATTCAACAATTTGGAATGGACATATGATATAAACAATTGTTCGATGTCTCTGAAGTCCACTCATTAAAGCCTCTTCATATATAAAGGTATAAACTTTTTTTTCACCAATTTGGTTTCTTAAAAGTTAGAATTTACTTTGAGCAATTTAAAATTGGATTGATCTTTATGATTGATGTTGCTCTTGATATTGTTGGTTCCTTTTCTGCTCTTGATGTATAGGATATCACTTTTGAACAAGTCAATCAAGCTCCAAGTCCAAAGGGTGTGAAAACTTACAAAAATTCTTCAATTCAACTTTTTATAAGAAACAAGTTCAAGAAAAATCATCAAGACCGAGGAAACTTGAGATGTCATATATTAATGGTCACTAGAGAGAGGGATAAGTTACGTGAGATGTGCAATTTTGCTTCATGCAATTATTGATTCATATATAATACTAAATTATGAGGTCTTTTTTAATTCACATAATTCATGAAAAGTTCTAATTTATGTTATTAGACAAGTTTCTATGTTAATAGGTGGTCGCTTTTGTCTGGACTAAGTTGGGATGTGTTGTTTATGCATGGTTGCACTGTTAGCGCACCCTATATTAGTTTATTTTATACTACTCTTAACATTAGTTATTTAGAATATAATTTGCAATGCCTCTGTACAATGGAATTGTAAGGCATTGTATCCCAGCATATATGACAATGTTAATGATTATTAGGAGCCTTTTCCAGCTCATATATCCAAATTTGGCCCAACAATGATCTCGTGATGTTGTTAAGAAATATAGATCAAAGATCATGATTATGCAATTGCACAATATTAATCATGATTAGAATGAGCAAATTTGTGCTTGAAGGAAATGTCATATCTGGAAGTAATATAGGTGTTTTTATACTAAGATTATCTTTTACACCTTCGAATGTCAAGATACTTTTCAAATTTCAACGAAGACAGTTTCCGATAGTTGTTTCTTTCGTAATGGCTATTAACAAAAGTCAAGTGCAGCCTCTAAAGAAAGTTGGGGCTATATTTGTCGAGTACTGTGTTTTTGCATGGTCAGTTATATGTTGCAATTTCAAGGGTTACCTCCAGATATGGATTGAAGATGCTTATAACGAATGAAAATGGTTAAGATACAAATATGATTTCAAATGTAGTATATCGAGAAGTATTTCGTAATGTGAGATAAGTTATGCTAAAAATCAACGATTTTTGTACACTATTTTTATGTATTGCATTCCAATGGTTGCATTAAACTATATTACGAAAGTCACCATTATATGACTAATATTTATCGTAATTGAAATTTTATAAAATATTATTTACATTGATTCAGTTATAATCAACTGACTTATTAGTATAGAAGAGAATAATAATTGTAACTTAAATGTGTAAGTGTAAGCTGGTAGGACCCGTGCGGAGCACGGGTCAATGGTATAGTTACTGAGAAAAAAGTTAAAATTAAATAAAAAAAGGCAAATTCAATAATGCATAACAATATTAGTAGGATACTGTCAAAAAAACAAAACTTTAGTAGGAATACATAGTCAAAAAAAGAAGAGACACGTTATTGGGTGACATACAAATAAATCAATGAAATATCACAACAACATTTAATGTTTTTCTTCAACAAAAAAAAAAAGATAAAACCAAAAACTATTTTTTTTCTCAAAATTGAGCAAGTCTTAGTCTCAATAAACAACTAAATTATTATTTTTAATATGAAATGATATAAAAAGTAAACAACTCAAATCCTAATAAGTGACTATAATATTTAATATTTTTTTATCAATGATTCTCAAGTTTTTTGAATCAGTTAACAAAAGAAAAGTATTTTAAAAACCTACCAAACTTTTATAAGTGTATGCTTTATTAATTCAAAAATTATAAAAACACAATCAATATATTTCAATCAAAAATTAAAAGCTCAATTTTAAATATTAGATAGATAAATAACAATCAATTGACCGTCTCTCATTCTCTGGAATATAATATAATTAAATATGACCATTGAAGTCATACATTTCAATCACAAACAGCAACACCAACTACATGTACAAACCATCAATATATATTGCAAAGAATACATAACTTTCACATTTTTCCTGTATTAAATATGACTTTTGAAATTATACGTTTCAATCACAAATAGTATCAACAACAACATACATGAATCACCAATATATCTTGTGAAGAATACATATCTCCTTTATTATTCATGTATTAACTACGAATCTTTGAGTCATGCATGCCATGTGAGAATAAATATTATATAGGATAGAAATATAAATTGATTCCTAAAACAAATAAAAATATAACGTGCTTGTAATTTTTAAATTCTGTTAAAAAACATATTTTTTTCATAAATAATCGCATAGAATTTTGTAACTTTATATTATTCTACACATAATTATTTTATTTTATTTATAAGGCAAGAGCAAAATGACAAAAAAGAAAAAAAATTACAAGAGTAAAACCAATATTAAAAAAATAATATTAGTTTTCTAACTCATGGCACATAAACCTACCTAACCCAGTAAAACTACACAAGAGTGTAAGTTAACCCCAAACGGGTGATACAAAAATTAAAACAATACTCAATTGTATCGATCTATAATTAAACCTAAAACTAATTAAAGGTCTTCGATGCGGTGATTCAACCCTCAGCCAACATTGAGGCGATTCATGTACTTCAATTTCCTGCAACAATGGTAGCAAGCTTAACGATCCTTTCGAGCCCCATAGTACACACCAAACAAGATGAATGGTGAATTTTAATCTGACGTACAGACAAACCGTTAACACGGGTACAAATCCAAGAGCCAACAACTCCCTGCAAAAAAACGACAACAAGTATAACAAATATGTCGAGTCCAACATTCCCAATCAACCATAGAGAATGACCAGGACTCAAGAAAATCACAAATTACAGAAATATTGGTGCGGTGTCAGTATAACAAACCATGAATCCTACAGGGCTCAACATCTCTGAAAAGGAATCACAGATTCAAAAGTCAGACATACCAACCAGAAACCCAACTGCAACAATTCCAGCACCACCATCTGTAGATCCTGAAGACTTAACCATCAAGAATTGATATCGATTTATAAGAACACCCATATTTTTGAACCAAAAAAGATCCTCCAACCAAAGAAAATCCATCGTCGAATCCAGCTACCGTCACCGATTCATGTGAATGATCCTTGCATCGACCACCCCCAAGAAAAAGGTAGAATGTATTGAAACTGGCCCAAAAAGGGTTATTGCACACTGTGAGTTAGGCCAACCTCAACCAAAACTACCGATGTCGAAAACGCTGACATATCTGGTAAAGGGATAGTGCATAGAGCATCCGCATAAACTACATCTGAAATAAGTTTGTACATCTGAAATAAATTTGGACATGGAGGGGATAAAGATGGTGTAGTGTGGCACAACGTGTAGGTTGAAGGAGTTTGTTAGAGCGATGAAAGAAATTTTCGAAGGAGGTGATGTAATGTAACATATCAGTAAAATAGAAAGTTCCCCAACATAAATTTAAATTTAATCAACAACGTTACTTGTATATTTGTTCTCTCTTATATTTTTATCTTTCATTTGTAATTTATTTTTTTCTTTCTTTTTGCATAAATGCATAAAATAAAATACATTTTTATAAACACACGAGTATCAACATTGTTACCTCTATAAATATATACTATTATGAAAAATTTAATGCACTTATAAATATTTAGAAAGACACACACATATATATTACTAAAATATTTGTGGTTCATGTATGTACTACTTAACTTTTTCCCTTATTTTTCTCTATCGAACAATAATGATTTCAACGTAAAAAAAAAATCATGATTTCAATCTCTAAAAATATCAAACACTTATTTTTTTATGTTTCATTCAATTGAGGTAATTTTTATTTCTCTTTTATTTTCACATATCCTAAATTAAACAATGTTACTAATTATTTTTATTCCAATTTTTTTTTTAGGCAATTAACCTCAACACTCATACTAAACAATAAAAATGAGGTTCATAAAATTTTCCACTCATTAGATCATTTTAAAAATTACAAATTAATCTAACATGATGAACTTTTTACTCCAAAAATTACGAAAAATTGAAGAAAATTCTTAGGCACTCAACTGAGCATTGGAAACTTTCCACTTCTAATTATTTTTTTAATTCCAAACTTGTTTAAATTTATTTAAACTGCAACCATCATCTCTGAATCTCCACTAACCTTTTTTAATTATTCAGAGCAAAAATCACACCCCCCAAGTGAAAGTGGGAGGAAGTTGTTTGACTTAATAATCCAAGTTACCTCAAATGGATCAATAATATGGATTGTGGTATACAACATCTCCATAGGTTGAATCAATTGGGCGCCATTAACAAAAGCCCTATTGGCGAGAAGGAAATGAGCTGGAGTAACAATATCTAAAGGTCTAATTCTTGCCCTTTTTTTAGGAGGAAGTGAAATTCTTAAACGAACTCCTCCATCGATAACCCAAAAATAAGAAGAAGCTCCATTAAATGGTTGAAAACTCATTACAAAACAGTTGCAAGGGCTCATTGCCAAATCAGTAAGACACATCATCCTATGCCGTAACTCCACAATTTGGGCATTGAACACAACAACGTACCAACCAGCCCCAAGTGGGCCATATCCTTGGGCCATAAAAATATAAGTAGCTTTCAAATCGAATTGATTTCACTAAAAAATGATCTCTGCAGCAAAAGTTATAACTAATTTAGTGACATGATATTCAAGTTACGAATTGCAGGATTTTATACGTTAAAATTAATTTTTCATATGATTAATTTTCATTAACACACCAACACTTTAAAACCTCACTTTATACCTCTAATTTCATGATGTTTACTCACTTCTTCTTATATATTTCAAAACACAACATCATCATATTTAAATCACGAATTTGACATGAAAACAACACGATTCATAAACGAAAATCAAACATGTAATTATGACAACATATAAGAACATGAATTTAACAAAGATTCATCAAAAATAATTATAACAACATAAAATAACATAAATTTAACAAAGATTCATCACAATTCATAAACTATAATCAAACATATAGTTATAGCAACATAAAAGAACATAAATTTAATAAAAATTCATAACAAATAATTATAACAACATAAGAGAACATGGTTTTAACAAATATTCGTCGAAAGTAACTATATCAACATAAAAGAACATAATTATAAGAGTAAATTACACTCCCCTCTCCTCAAAGATGCTTGAATGACACTCCTCACCCCTCTTATGTTAAAATATACACTCACCTCTCTTGAAAAGTAAAATCTATGCCCCCTCCCTTAGAAGATGTTTGAATTAAAACTCTCTCCCTTAATAATGAAATATGCACTACACTTTAATCTATTTTAACATAAATAAATATTTTTATGATATATACTAATTTTGAACCATCATTAAAGAAAAATAAATTCATTTCTTTATAATTTAAATGTCAATGTCCCCGTGAGCTTAGCTCACTTGGTAAGGGATAATACATATTATATGCAGGGGCCAGGGTTCGAACCCCGGACACCCTACTTATTCACCTTTAAGGTGAATTTCTCTAGCCGCTAGGCTACTTGACAAAAAAAAATGTCAATGATAATTAAATTTAAATATTTTGCTATTAATTTTATAATTTAGACTATAAAATGAACTTTAAAATAACCGTACTTTATTGTCTTTAGTAATTTTTCACATATTTTAATTTTACTTTGGGTTGTTTCATATTTTATAATAGGGGTTAAAACTATATGTTAATGAAATTGTGAATAAAAAATAGCGAAAATATGTATTCAAATTTTGATTATAATAAAATAGAGCCACAATACCATTTTTTTAAGTGTGTTAGATTATTATTTTTTTCTAGATTATTAGAAATAAAAAAATTTATTGGAGGAGTAAAGTGTAGATTTTAACATAAGAGGAGAGAGAAATGTAATTCAATCTTCTCTTAGGGGAGGGGAGTGCAATATTTTCTAATATGTTTTGAATAAGAGGGGAGAGGGAGTGTAATTCAAACACCTTTGAGGGGAGGGGACTGTAATTTACTCTAATTACAACAACATAAAAGAACATGATTTTAATAAAGATTCATCAAAAGTAATTATAACAACGTAAAAGAACATAATAAAATAAAAATTCATCATAAGAATAAATAAAAACACCGGAGGTTAAGGATTCATCGCTACCCACATGAATATACAACACATAAATTGAATAAAACTCCACCCTTACCTTTAGTTTTGCCAAATTGATGAATTCCTATGGTTGAATCTCTCTCTCCACGCTCTTATCTCTTTGTCTCATTTGCCTCTTTTCTCAATAACTTTTGTTTTTCTTTTGCCTTTGCTATTTTTTTCTCTGTTTCTTTTGTAACCTTAATTCTGTAATGCTCTTGTGTATTTATAACCACTGTTTGGGCTTAATTTTCTCACTTAATATTTGACAGACGTACTATCTGCACCTCTAATTTGGTTACTATTCTTTTGGTAACTACACAGCTTTACTGTTTACACTTCCCTATGCTTAAATCATTAAAACGCTACACATATCACTATTTACACCTCTTTTTCTACCCAACTTTATTAGTGCACTACTGTTTGCACCCTACTTCATTATTTTCTTCCAAGAACTTATTTTCCCTCACTCTTTAACAAAAAAAATTAACCCATCTATTTCCTCATTACCTATTCTCCCAATAAATATGAATAATTAAATTAATAATATCAAACATGCTCATACTACTACTAATAATAATAATAGTAGTAGTAATAATAATAATACTAATATATTAATATTTAAAATTCGGGGTGTTACATGTAAACCACTAAATTGGTCTCTGTCTTTATAAGTCATTCTCAAATTAGTATGTGACTTTATTAATATTTCAAAGTAGTCCATTCTTTGTCAAAAGTTTCTCAATTAGGTCTCTTTCTTTATGTTTTTGTCACTTGACCTAATTGAGAAACTTTTGACAAAGAAGAGAACTCGTTTGAAATATTAATAGAGTTGAGGACTAATTTGAGAGTAGATTATAAAATAGGGACCAATTTGATAATTTACTCAATTTAAAATTATTGTTTATAGGGTCGAAATATTATTTTTTTCTTCAAAATATGATTATTATTTATTATTTTATTTGATTCTCTAGTATTTTCTTTGTTAACATTGATTTTTTAAAATTTTATTTAATTCAGCAGGTAATTGATTATATTGACCTTGATTTACATGTAATGACGTATTGAATGTCTTCTTAATATCCTAAAATGCCTTGTGTTGACATGAAAAAAATTTGAATGACATAAACATTAAATGATAATTAGGCAATGACACATGCACTTTAGAATATAGGATGATTGGTTTGTTTATATTGTAGATCGTAGATTAATGTTCTTATCACAACTTAAGTTTTATCTAGTTAATATTTGCATGTATAGTTCAGAGATTATTAATGCAATTAATTTCCATTCAGTCAACAACCTAAAATGGTCATAAAGAAACACATCACATCTTTGAATTATCCTAGTCTAATTCCAATTCGTGCATTGGAGATTAGGGGTGTATGTAGGCCGGTTTAGGTTGGTGACATCCAAAACTCAGGATCGTTTTTAGCGTTTTACGAGTCTTAGGCATAATATAAGAAAAAGGTCTCTTACATAATACATCATAAACTTTTTATCTTCTTGTTGTGATTTTATTAACTCTTCATTTCATTTTTTTTCGCTTTTCACTACCAAATAAATGTTTTTAGGCAACATATTAAAATAAACCAAATACTAAATAGAAAGTAAAACAAAGCAAAAAATCGTAGAAGTATAGAACACTAACACATGCGAAGTAGACAAAAATTTTAACAACTGGGATCTAGAGACTAAAATTTTAGCACATGAGCATAATAACACCAAAAAATATAAAAAAATATCAACAATTAATTAATTAAATTTTAGTCTTTTGGATGCAAAATTCTTCAATATTAAACCCATAACAACAATAATACTTGATACAAAATCAGTGTTAGACTTTTTAGGGGAATCATTTCTTTTTTTATATGCTACAATTATCTCTATCAAGTTCATTGTAACGATACAATGTCAATGCTAGACTCTTGTTAATGGTGTTCCTTCAATGGGGATAATAAATATCATTTGTTTTGTTATGAAGATTGTTGGATATTTGTAGGTTGGCTTCACTTTTGCCCAAAACAAATATTCAAGTGAGATGTTGGACACGATGTTTCAACATCCTGGCATGGTTCAGTGTGTCCTGTACTTTGCCTTGTTTTTACGCACGCGTTTATTTATTTAAGGAATCCACGCCTTATTTCTTGTTGGTCAAACTGCGTGTTTTTAGTACATAATCAGAACATTTGTTATTTTCTGAAGGAGTGTTATCTAATAAGGAAACTTTGGATATGCACGGAGATGTTCCTAATGATGTGCCTACATATTAGGACTTTTCTTATTTGGTTCTGATTGATGTGAAACGGATCACCGTTTGTTTGTGAGTTGTTCTGAAGCCTAACAAAACTCTATGACCCGTATTGCTTCAGTATATAAACAAGACTACAAGACCTAATTCATTATTCAAGCCGTCATTTGAAGAATAGATCTTTTAAGGATTTGAGTCTGTTATTTGTGAGCCTTTCGTGTATCATCTTGATGCATGCTTAGGACTGTGTTTGAGTTGTAATTTATTCACTACTCTAAAGCTTTTAAGCAAAGAACTAGGTAGTTTGTGTACTACACCAAAGCTGAGAAGCACGGTTGTAGGTAGTTTGTTTTGAAGGTAACTCCATCTTTGATTATGTCTGTAAATTGAGAATCACAGAGGCTGTGATTGTTTGTAGGGAGTGAGATGAGATCTCAGATCTAGGAGTTCCTAGGTTGAAGTCAATACGGGTAGGTCCTAGGTCTTTAGTGTAAACGAGGAGTTTGCTGAGAGCTATTGAATAAGGACTACACTAGTGGATTTCCTTCCTTGCTTGGTAGCCCCCAGAGTAGGTGATGTTGCACTGAACTGGGTTAACAAACTGACTGTACCATTTACTTTCTTGTCAGTTATCTTGCTTTATTTTGTTTATGTTTGTTAGCTTAATGTTCTAAACATTTCATACGACATCTGCTATATGTGACTGGTGTTGGAACATTGCATAGAACATCTTAAGTCTAACGTGCCAGAATTTCAATGATTCTCCTAGTATCTTAGATAATAAATATCACCAATATTTTTATAATTAGTGAAATACATTATTAGGAACAAAGGGAAAAAAATACCACCAATTTGTTCACACATTATTAGAAACCAGAGGTCAAGAAAATTTCATAGGGAGGGTGTATATATAAATCAATCTTTAATGTTTGATTATATATAGTAAATCGCACCAAAAGGGCCAATGCATTTCAACCCATAAAATCGCACTAAAAGAGGTCTCTTTGAAAATTTCAAGGATTGTATGAACGGTCAATGGAGATGGCAACACCTTGCAAATAAGTGTAGTTTGTTTGCATGCAAGGTTGACATTCAAGGACTCTTTCTCCTTGTACAAGAAACATACCTTACCCCAGTCTCCTTCTCCCCCACCATCTATTTCTCCTTCCCCTTCCTTTTCTCCCTCATCACCTTGCACCGCTAGAGGTTTAGCTTTACCCCAAGAGGTTTAGCTTTACCCCAGTCCCCTTCTCCCCGTCACATATTACGCTTTACTCCATCACCTCCATCTTATTCTAAAACATATGTAGTTTTACCCCAATCCCCCCTTTCCTAGACAAGAAACATATCTTATTGTAAATGTATCGATATAATAATAAAATGAGATTTTATGTGTATCAATTTTGTTCTTTAATTTTTTTGTTTATATTTGCATTTATTTTATGATTTTGGCATCTAAATAAAAGTGGCACAAGTACACGAAATCAATTAAAAAAATACACAATTTTATTTAGTTTTAATTTCATCTACATTACATTACCCTAAATATATGTGGTATCATCATGATGTTGGATTTAAGTATAACTTTTTGAAGTTTGCGGAAAATGTTGGGATTGAAGTGTCGTATACTTCGGGTAGAGATTTGCTACTTTTTTTGAAAAGTCAAAAGAATGAAGAGAACACAACACATGTATTCTAGAAAATCAACTATATAAGTTCTCACATCGAATCCCTTCATATAGGATGAGTATGGACGTAAAGGAATGAGGTGCATTCTCTTACGCTCCACTCATCCTATACAAAGGAATTCGATGTGAAAACATATATAGTTGATTTCGTAAAATACATGTTGTGTTCTCTTCATTCTTTAACTTTTCAAAGAATCTGCAAATCTCTACCTTAAGTATAAGACACTTCAATCCCGACATAGTCAGCAAACTAACAAGAATTAAACTTAAATTCCAACAAAATAAAGTCATTACATAATAATGAAAAACCTAATCATAATCTTCTAGTTCTGGCAGAATCAAACTCTTGAGAATATCTTCATGCAATCTCAACAACGTGACAAACATATCGATCCACGAGAACATGCTGTGCTGACGAAAAATCGAGAACATGCTCCTCACATCGTCGTCGTTCGTTAACTCCAGCCGGCTGAACGTTATTCTCCCCTTGTTGAACGATGGACCTTCATACCAAACGTATTCCACCCTCCTTGTGTCTCCGGGGTTGAGTCCTTGGTTGATTTCATTCAGTTGATCCTTGAGACCTTTTAACGTGACATTAATGTACCGAACCTTGAACAACTGAGAATTTTCACCGTCGAAGCATATGCAAACAGTGAACAAATCGGCCATTGTTTCAAATCTACAACATAAAAAATTAAACAATCGATGAAAAACTCATTCAAACATTTCATCGAACACTTGGAGTGCAAATTATACATAAACCCTAAAACTCATAACTACAACATAAACATGCAAACATCTAAATAATTAAGCAATATAAGTCATTTACATGTAACATTGTATCATTTTTTGCCAAAAAAAATCAAAATTTAAACAAACCCTAAGACTATAAAAACATTCTAATTTAAGAGGAAAAATCTAACATATAAACACAAAAAGGTTAATGGTGTTTGACTATGAAAACTTGTTATTATTGGAGTGTTGTTTGATTTGAACTTAAAAGAATTTTTGAATTTGGGTGATTTGAGAGAGATTTTGGAGATTTTAGATGTGAAAGAGGAAATGAGGTTTTGTCTAACCTTTAAAAGGACATGCAGCGTGAGTTAACTCCTGTTGGTTTAACACATGTGTGAGTTAACTTACGTCCGGGGCATTTTCAGAGGTTTGGTTGGGAGTGAGCAAAACTTGTTGGGAGAAGAGCATTTTTCAACATTAACAGACTTCAGTTATCAATGTTTGGGGTCTTTGGATACACTTTGCTAAATATACACCCTTAAACCAAGTCTTGCTATATACACCCCTCCCCTATAATTTTTTTGGTCCCCCGTCGGCATGGGCACTAGTCCGTCGCATCCCCGACCTTGGCAAAACTCGAACCATATAAGGCATTGCGGTTTGGGTGAAGTAAAATAACCATCTATTATACTATTGAGTCGGTCTGGGCAAACCACTTGTTTTCGGGTTAGGTGTAGTTGGGTATTGCCAAACTATTTTATGTTTTTTTTAGGCTTAATAGCAGTTTTCGCCCCCTAACTTTCACGAAGTTGCGATTTTGGCCCCCTAAGAAAAAAAAACTACAAAACCGCCCCTAAGTTTTGCATTTGTAGCAGTTTTGGTCCCCCAAGGCAAAAATAAAATAAAATAACACGTGGT
>Ga0315913_1001806_pt1 | contig 24301 bp, 19 predicted proteins | sample MpolsnodulesMG_FD_207736 | JGI IMG/M metagenome (GOLD analysis project Ga0315913, IMG submission 207736) | Medicago polymorpha root nodule microbial communities from Los Angeles, California, United States - small nodules | ecosystem: Host-associated > Plants > Roots > Nodule | place: USA...
TTCATTGTAATTTTTTTGGTACGGTCTGGCACTCACTTTACAGGTGGATTGGCATCTCAGTGGCCAACCCTTTCTCAGTGTCCGATCATTTTCATCAGTTTGGCTTTTGTGGAGGCATTGCGAGGAGGAGACGCTCAATCTTACAGGTTATTTGGTTTGCAGCGATGTGGAAAATTTGGAAGGAAAGAAACAATAGATTATTCAATGGCAAAGAATGCCCCGTTTTTCAGGTGGTTGATCGGATTAAGTCCATCTCCTATATGTGGTTGAAGGCGAAGTATGTAACTCTTCCCCTTAATTCACATGGCTGGTGGATTAGTCCGTTCACCATGTTGGGCATAGGTTAATCGTTTTTTCCTTTCTGTATATTTGTTCATTTTCCTTGTAAATATTGTTCAGACCTTGTGTTTCTTCCTTGATACGCCTTGTACTAGGAAGCACACTCTCATGTGGTAATATATTTCATTTTAGCTTCTTCAAAAAAAAATATTTGATTGATCATTTAAACTTTAATGCCTTTAACGTTGTTTTAACGCCTTTTATTGTATACAGAAAAGGGGAAAAAGTATGTAGATTCCTAAGCTATTTGCAAAATTGTAAATAGGTTAAACTAAAAAAAATTGTGATTAGATCCCAATACTGTTTTATTTTTTTTCTAATTAAGTCCTTATATTTAGAGAACTTTTGTCAGCGGTTGGTCAACTCTGATGTGGTGTATTACATGTCACAAATCAATGTCAACCTATTTATTTGAAGAAAAAAAAACAGTATATATAAACTGCTCACTGCACTAGAAGTGCCATGAATAGAATCAAAGCCAATGAGATCAAAATTACAACCCCAACAATGAATGAAAGGCAAAAACACCACACTAGATTTTACATGATGAGACATAGTATTTGTTTTTACATTTTTTAACTTGCCAAAGGACTTGCAATGATCAATCAATTATACAGATGGAGGATTGTATGTACATTTTACATTAAAAAATGTTGGCTCAGCCGCAAAAAAAGTGGTTGTTTAGCCGTGCAAACTATCACCAGAAGATTTGCGGTACTGAGTAAGCTCTTCGTTCACACGAGCAAGAAGTCTTTCAGACTGTGACAACCTCTTGGTAAATCTGACGTTACCCAAATTTTGAGCTCCCTTGTCCTGTAATCCACAAAATAAAATGCTCGTAACTGAGAAGGAAAGTTTCATTTTAAAATGATAAAGTAAACCCTACTAAAGATAGAAAATGTAAGTAGACCTTAGTCTTTGATGATTGTGGGATATGTTGAGAATTTTGTGTCCCAACTAGTGTTTTAACCATGTCGTCCAATTCTGCAATCTTCCTCATCAGATTGGTCTTGTCCATCTACAACAATTGACAGGAAAAAAACCATAAACAGATTGATTTTTTTTTTTTAATTCTTATGTGGTAAAAACCAGATCACAGTGATGTGTTGCTCCCTAGAAGTACCTTCAGCATTTCATTTTGTGCAGAAAGCAACTGATCTCGCTCTTGGAGTTGTTGCACTGCTATCTGAGTAACAAGCATATCTGCCTCTTTAGTTTTCAGGTTTGATATGCAGCTGAGTCACAAATTAAATACGGTTAGAATAGAAATGAAATTTGAGTTCAATTTCAGAGTATTCAGTCGTTCTTAATCTTGAAATAGCATGGATACAGATTTCAGAATTTAGACAATAAAGAACAGAAAATTTGGAATGTAACTTAACACATAAGACATCTCTAATATGTTGAGATGTATAGCTGGAATTCGGAAGAATCTCTTATTTGATCAATAACTCATAACTCCACCTCGTGCTTGATTTAGAGCTTATTAATATATTTTGCCATTAAAAAAGAAAAAACTCATTACGCCATGCTTTATGATAAAAGAAAAGGTCTATGTCTCTTTTAAGATCACTCAACCAGTCTAATATGAACTTAAATCAAATATGAAATAACATATGCTCAACATTACTCCATGCGAGGAGTTTAAATATGTTAAAGAACTTGTAAATCATGAGCTATTCCAAATTAAGAAAATTTATTAGAAAGCATAATCAAGCATGGATAACAGAGCAGTCAGACATGGTTTCCAAGCATACTAACCTCTCTCTTTCTTCAATGAGATCATTAATATGTTGTCTAAGGTCAAGATTCTCTTTTTCCTAATGATAAAGAAATGGCAATTACGTTAAACATCTTATAAAATTTACAGCACACTAATTTTTTAGCATAGAGTACCTTTGCAAAGAACTCTTCTCTCTGATGATGAGCTTCCTCCACTAATTTCACGATTTGGTTTTGGTCTATCAAATTCTGGAACATACCAGAAGCAACAAAAATGCAAGGCAATGAGAAATTGCAACCATGAAATTTCACAATATAAAAATAAATCTGAAACATACCGCATAGTTGGTAATGTTCAATTTGACACCAAGAAGGTCCCGAATCACATCATGAGTCATGCTTTCGGTAGCAGCCAGCCTTGTTTGTAGCATGCAAACCTGATCCAATATAAATTTAGACATTTAGTCCATTATGTGTTTAATAATTACTGCAATGATAATTCTCAGCATTATTATAGATAGAATATATATGAACAGTAGTTTCTCTGACACCTTAAATTTTAACCCGGGCCTACAACTAAATTACGAGCTAAATCCGCTTTTTGACCATGAGCCACCACCACTAGTTTCAGAAGGTTGCTTAGAAAATCAATGATGGTTTCTAACCAAATTAAAAAAAGGTTAAAACATTGTAAGCCAGATGTAAAATTCAGGTGTAGAGAAACATTTCTCTTTGAACAAATATCCAACATAAAACAAATGGAGATTTAGATTTGGATGAATGACAAATAAACCAGATCTGAGAAGTAGATTCTTGAGGCCATCACTTTTATATTTTTCTTTTCATATATCAACTAAAATCCTTCTACCCATTGTATGAAAATGATACTAATGTATACTCTCCAAGGATATTAAGTTCTACACATGGGATAGAGACAATAAAAGGTTATAGACCTCCTTTTGCCGGCTAGCTGCAAGTGCCTCTAGTTCTTTCACACGGAGCCTTGCCACTGACAATTCTTGATCTTTCTCCTGATTCATCTGCTGAACCAGATTTGAAATGCATCTGAATGGTGAGCCAGAACCTCTAGTCCTTGTTGACGTTTTCTCCATTTTCTCTGATGTTGGTACCATGGATGTTGAATATGACATATCTGTTTTCACTTCACGGAACATTGACTCCAGGCACTTGTACTAATAAGAAGGATTGGGAAGCAAACGACGTTGCAACGTAAGAACAACATGATACATATTTTTGGTTTTTCAAATAAAAATTGTTAATCAAACTTGATCTTAGCGTAATGTGAAAACTATTTTATAAAACCTGAACTTGTATTGGTGCGTACCTTCTGCTGGTACTGCAATGTTTGGGCTTCAGCATGCAGTACAATTTCAGAGATGTACTCTTTGCACTTTTTAATCTTCCAAAATATAAACAAAATATGAGGCGAAAAAAACAAAAAGTCCAATTTAATTGATTTTTTTAAAAAAAAGTTAGAGGTAGAGAAGAATACCTCCTGATCTTTCTCTGCATTTTCATTTTCAAGAAGCTTTATCTGTATTTGTGCCTCATGAAGTTCCAGTACTTTGCTGGGTAGTTGCCTACATCAGGGGTTTTTATGTGATGGACAACAAAGAAATCAAATCCGAAATCAATTACAATAACAACAGTAGAAAGCCCTTTTAGAAATAAATTGCGCCTGTTGTTTACATGAATTAAATTAGAAAATAGAAACCATACATAGAAAATAATTTGGGCAAACATGTAGTGTAAAAATTATTAGCACTAATCTAATTTTGAATCTCTACATCATTGGACCTATCAAGTTTTCATCAGAGTTAAATTATTTCAATGTTAACATTTGCATTTGGTAAAAATTAAACTATAATACAAATCAAGGAAAGGTAGCAGCTCCAACCTAGATTTCTTCTCTCCAGTTTGAACACTCATGCTTTCTGAATCTGAGTTTTGGGGTAAATTCTCAACTAACAGTATCCTCTCTTTCAAAGCTTGGAGTTCCACTTTTAGTGAATCACTAATTGAACGATGTCTTTCTACCTCCTCATCCATTTCATACACCTAAGAGCAATGCAATGTAGTACGGAAAAAGCAGAGACATAAAAGATCTGTATGATTAACCTTTTGAGCCATTTCAAACGACAAGCCTGTATTGTACCGACATTGACATTGAACATGAACAATATTGCCCAATTCAACTAACCTTTTTTTCTAAAACATTAATGGTAGATTCAAGTTCCTCGACAGAATGTTCCAAAATCTTGACCTCCTCTTCCTTTTGCTCAGCGAAGAGCTTACTAGACTCCGACTCCTACAATTGAGATTTCAGTTTCATAAAAGATGGTTCCAACAATATTAATAATTAGAAACTAGAAGCAATCACAATAATCAACATAAAGATACCTGACGAGCTTCCATGGCAATAGCTTCCTTTTCATCAACCAAGGAATGAGTCATCTCAAGCTTGTCATTCAAGATATGAATTTCTTCATGAAGTTGGTCTCTCTCCATAATCACCTGATTTAGTTCATCCTCAATGTTTTGAAACAAGGAAAGTGATTGGTTTTCCAATGAAGCTGTCAAATTAGCAATTTCTTTTTCCAAGCCTTTAATCACCTCTTTATGCTCATCCAATTGCTCTTCAGCTTCAGTTTTGTTGGCATATAATTCTTTTAAAATATCCCTTAACTCCTCATTTTGATCAACAAATTTTTCAATTGATTCTTTAGCAAGCTCAAGCTTGTAATTTGATCTAGTCAAGGCCTTTTCAGTGTCAGCAAGAGAAGCTTCAAGTTTTTTGTTTTGAACCAATATATCGTCAAGCTGACTTGATTTAATCTCTAGCTCATACCGAGCTTGGCTTAGAGAAAATATTAACTTCTCAATCTGATCCTTAATTTCCTTACTGTTAGAAGTTGATTCCTGCAACAGTCTGAAGTCAAAAAGTAAACCCTCTAATAGCTCCTGTTTCCTCTCTAACTCCTTTTTGAGAGCCATGTTTTCATAAAATACTCTAACATTGGGAAGGTCTGGTTCCTCTTGCACATTTTGGATTAACAGATGATGGTGATCTATTGTCCCTATACCTTCATTAACTATACTAGGGACAGGTTCTGCAATACTTGAGCAAGTTTTTGGCAAATCATGCAATTCCCTTTGCCTAGCTGATTGCAAGTCATGGTCTACACTATAATTAGCGAATTGACTGACAAGCTCTGTTAAACAGCAACGGTACAAAGCAAAAGATTCAAAACCTACATCAACGGTCTGAGAGCAAATATCTTCTACTGATGACCTGAAGCTGTTCATAAAGTGTAGTATCTCCTCCCCCATCAGAAAAACATCAGAATATATTACCTTGAATTTCTTCTCCACATCGGTTTTCATTTGTAAAAAACACTCTTCTAGCGTGGAAATTGTATTTGTCATCTCTATCAAGCTGAAATTGATGTGATCCTTCAGTAATTGATTCTCTTCCTCTGTATGGTGTAGTGAATATTTAAGCTTTTGAATCTCTTCTGCCATGCTTGCTCTCTCGATTGTCAAGTTTTCACCAGCCTGCTTCCACAGAGCAGTTAATTGTTTTGAATCTTCAAATGCCTTTGTCAAAGCATGTAGTGTAAGATCTGCTTCCTTCACTGCGGCATGAGCTTCCATAAACTTGGTTAAGAAGCGCTCGTCAGGCTTAATATCCCTATAGTCAAACACCTGAATCATAGACATAGAAGTAAAGAACATAAGAGACATGATTATGTTCCTGTCCAGTAAAAACCGTGATGATTGTACATACCTCTGTGTCACTCTCGTAGCCAGCTTCATCTTTCTGCATCCTCAACCATGAAGATGGAGCCACCTTTTCCAGTTCTGTCATTTATCATTACATGATTTAGAATTTAGAATTAAATTTCAGATGACTAAGTACAGATGGATGTGGCATATCAAAAAATGTTATTTATGGAAACATGGAAGAAGTAGTAACAAAATGATACCTTTCGGGTAAGAACATGATCCACCATCCAGATTTGTGAGAAGTGAAGACAAACAATTATAGAGCCTTTGGAAACCATCATACGTGTCATTTAATTCTCTCCTCAGACAGGACCTTGCTGCTTCATTGTAGATTGGCCTTCTCATGAACTCTGCTGAATGTGATGAACTGGAAGCATCGTTTGATGGAACTATAACGCCTCTTTCAGAATTTAGATGCACCTGTTTTTCAGTTATTTCTCCAGTTGCGAGTCCAAGTGACTTGCTACCAGAAGCAACACTCTCAGTTTCAGTTGATAAATCAGAGACTGAAGAACTATCGGTGCTCAATTCATCAGCATCTATGAAATCTTCATCTGCCAATTGGAGTCTTGACACATCTACATCTTTGCTAATACAGTTCTCTATGATGTTTAATCTTTTATTCATTACAACAAGTTGCTCTTTAATCTGATGCAGGGTGTGATGTTGGTTTGCAAACACTTGGCAGTTGTCTGCATTTGATGTCAAGGAGTCAACTTTATAACCGTCAGAACTAATATGATGCATCTTTAAATCCCTTATTTCTTTCCTCATATCCTTTGTTTCTTTGACTATGTCTTGAATCAAATCCCTGTAAGCTGAAAAAAGACCCAGGGCACCAGTTTGGAAACCTGCAGTCTGCATTTCTGTATCTACAAAACTAGTTTTTACAGCATTCTCCATCTCCAACACTTCTAGTTTTGTTAACTCAACTTGACCCATAAGATCATTTAGTATTGAATTATATCCAACATCTAGATTCTCAAAAGTAGTACAACTTCCCAATCTGCCTTGCATATCTAGATTAGGGATGGAAATGTCTTCAGCATCATTATTCATGTGAGCAGCATCAAAACAATCAGAAAGCCATTTTGCTACAAGGAATGCAGCGTCGGCTTGTTTAACTGTTTTACAAAGTTGATCGTTCTTAAATTTTATTTCATTTTCCAGGGTCCTTATTATATTGGCCTTCTCATTTAGCAGAACTCTTAATTGAAAAGCCTCTTCAATGCCATTTTCATTGTCTAAATGTTCAAATTCACTTAAGGTTAGAGTTGCTTCCTTTAAGGAACTTATTTTCAACTCCATTTCCAATACCATCTTTCGTGCATCCTCCAAGCTACTTTGTAGTTGATGAATTGTTTCCTCCTTCTCAATATACTTTTTAACAGCCATGCTAACATGTTCGCCAATCCAAGCATTGACCTTCGGAAATGAAGAAGAGATGTTTTGTACTTGGCCACATGCATCTTTGAGAGATCTAGAACCTTCAAGAAGGAAGGTTGTCAGTTCCAAGATTGCCTTTTCCCAGTCCAAACAAAGTGACTTTATTTCCTCTTCTTTTGCTGCAACTACATTTCTTAGCTTTGTATTTTCTTGATCAATGGAGTACAGCTTCCCTTCCAACTCTGATTGAATACTGGCAACCTCTTCCTGCAAATGAAGAATTGTGTTGCTTGTTTCCGTCTCAACTTCTTGACAGACGCTTTCCATCTGTTGTTTTTGAGATAACTGTAATGCCCATTTCTCCTGATATTGGTCATTAAGTAACCTCACTTCTTTAAGATCCTTGCTCATTCTTTCCAATTTGGTTTCGAGCCCTGTGTTGTTTTTATATTCCCATGTAGAGGATGGCATCTCATCTCCAGAATCACTTCCCACAGATATTGTCTCAGCCTGACAATTTTAGCTGATTATGATAAATATGATTATAAAAGAAGAAGACAGCAACCATAAAAAAATATAAGAAAACCCCGAAGCACGCAAATGTACTTCACTTCCCTAAAATGATGACCACGAGTACATGTTAATCCATTAAATATCTTTTGAATACAAATCCATATATTGTTCAGGAGGTGGATATATCTAAATCTAACTATATTTGCATACATTTTTTTATATGCTTTCCAACTTTTATTGCAAACGACGAAATCATGAAATTGTGATTGTTCTGGTAATACTGAAAACCAAGTACATAATAGATTGAAACTGACATGATATGCATACAAACGCATTTCTGTGAAAGGCGCTACCATATGTAAACCAGGTCAAGTATGTGATAATCTAAAAATTTGTTGGTATTGTTGCTCACCAAGGAACATTTATCTGTTGTCAGAAGTTCATCAGGATGATCAAATGAAGAACGCAAAACCTGTGCGGATGAAAAGTTATTAAACATACATGACAGAACCAAGGCTCAACAATGTGTTCACAAGGACAGCAGAAATTCATTAGAAAAACTTACAAAATTAGACTTCACTTGATTGTAGTTCAAATACTTTCGAAGTTCTGCCTGTAATTTGCCAACTTCTCTGTAACAAACAACCCACAGGAAAAAGAAAGGAAGAAATGTGTCACCAGTCTAATGCAATAATAGTTTTTGGGAGAACAATAATAGTATCACACTATCACTATCACCACAACCCATAGTCCCGTAAATCTAGATATGGAAAAGGACAAATAAAGAAATTAAATTGGGTTTCAAATTCCCAAACAGTCACACGTTAAGTTGTTCCCGTTCATAATAAAGTAAATGTTTTTTCTACTGCAAAGAATTATCCAACGATAACAAACTTAAATTAAATACAGCGTCATTAAATTGATATCAAAGCTGTAGCTTAGCATACGTTGTATCCCAGCGCTAGAAGCTTTGTTCAACGATATGAAATAATTAATGAACTGTTGAGAAATTTCCTTAGGACAGCATGAACTATAATATTATTATTAATAAAGGTGAGGATAATAATAATGGTATAAACCAACTGTCTACCTAAGCAATTCAGAATTCATATTCTGGCAAACTTCTAATTCCTGTCTGGCATCAATGTCCTGAAAAATCCAAAGCACATAACAAGTGAAAATAGGAAATCTCGGTATGCATAACTAATATTGCACGAGTAATAAAAGAAGTTGACCTGATTTTCATTTTTCACAGAGAAAGTAACTTTTTCTTGGAGATGGACCAGGAGCTGCACAAGAAAAACAAAATAGAAAATATCCATAATTGCAGTCAACGACGTGAGATTTGAGTTTCATCTATCAGTATAGAGTATGACAAATTCTGGAATCAAGCCAACCTGATCGCGCAATTCAGAAAGTTCAGTCAACAATCTTTCCCGCTCTCCATGCTCATAGAAGTTTTGGAATCTGGTAGTAAGCACTGAAGCAAAATGAGTCATTGGCATCCAATAAGTTATTAGAATTTAAGACATTAACGGACAATGCAACCTACTTTTGTAGTTGTTGCAAAAGTCTATCATTCTCCAAAACAAGTTTGGATGATTCTGAATTCATATCACTCTTCATTTTATGCAACTGAATCTCCTCTTTTAAATCCCTATTTTCCTCCATGAGATACTTCTCAGCTGACAGTTGACCATCTACCAACAATTCAAGTTGTTTAATTTTCTCCTCACAATGCCTCAACATAATTGATGTATGTTGAGCATCTTCTTCCTTTTGTTGAACCTACGGAGAATGCGATACAAGTATTTTTAGCTCGTGGTATGGGAAAATATTATAACTTATTCACATGATCAACTTATAAATACTTATGGATGCTTCTGGAATAACAATTAATGCAAGGCTTAAAAAGGTGGAATTCTGAGAGTTTTTTGACAAAAAAATGCATACCGAGCATTTCATGCGATCAATTTCGACGTTTAAATCCTGGATTGTAGTCTCGGCCATTTTTTCTCTCCTCAAGGCTCCAACCAGAGCAGCTTTCATGTATTTGATCTATCACAGCTCTAACTATTAGTGAGACTTGTCGCGATGATCATTATTATTGGATAAAAACCCTTGAAAATCTTATGCAATCCATTGTAGGATAAAGTTCCCTGATAACTCACACAACCCATAATACAAGCTCCTTACCATGGTTGATATATAACGTACCTCTTTGTTTGGAGTAAGCAGTTTGTGATCTGATGTGGCTCTTTCTCCCATAGAGTCATGTTCTTCTGACACTTCGCTCAACCTACAGCTATCAGAATTTGGCTCCAAAGTTGACACCAGTGGTGGGAAAAAATTATTCTTTGTCAGAAAGGATAGTTGACCCTGCTCCAGTTCAGAATATATGTCAGTCATATGATGTAGTATAGTGTTGGGGAAAACATCAACAGTTTTGAAACTTTTAATCCAATACCTTCAATTGTTGGATTTGCCACTGCAGTGCACTTATGTCACCGGAAGCATCTTCATTCACTTTTGCCTTTTAATAGCAACAAGGGTAAAATTTAATTAATCTATACATTATGTCAATTATAAAAAAGGTATTACGTAGCGTGCATTGTGGTATCTAATTCTTCCCCGACCACCACCCCACCCACCCAAAGAAAAAACAGGTATCATGCATTGATATAGGCTAGTACATTGTTTTGAATGAGCTTGGCTCGCTGGGCAAACTTCAGAGTGCTTAGTGTTTCGTTAGCAGAGCTGCATGGGAAGAATAATCAATATTAAGGATAGAAGAACCAAAAAAGAATGGAAAGGACTGTTTTATAATTTCAAGCAGCGAATTATACATACCAAATGGATGGGCTAACATTTGCAATAATCATTGTTTTTGAGTTTCCACCTAGAGAATCCTGCAAATAAATTTTTGGGGAGTATCGTTATGTTACTGTAGAGAATAATGAACTAGATGGTACACAACATTCATCGCATTTTGTAGAACTTAAGAGTATCTTACCTGAAGAAGAAATGTAAGCCTTGAATCTCTGTAGGGAACATGCCTAGGCTTCCCGTGGGCTAAGTCGACCAATGTCATTATGACCAAGCTAAGCACATGGAAAAACAAATTAATGAAATCACTCAATTGAACATAACCACAAGTTCTTTCTACTGTTGGAGTATATAAACATTCAACCACAAAATATTGATAGAAAGAAAATCAATAAATAGGTCCTTGATAGCTACCCAAGAGTTGATAATGATTTATTTATATTTGCAGCTTCTTTCAGCCGTTCACTGTCGGCTCCAGAGGTTTTCTGCCTAGACGAATGTGCAAGTTAGGACATGTTAGGAAAAATAAAAGCAGCAGTATATAAAGATTCTAATCATAAAGTTTGTAGTTACCTTTCAGAACCAGCCAGATCTACCAAATTTAACCTTGCAAACCTAAAATGAGTCATAGAATCTTTCTCCCATTGGCTTTCAATAATGCAAGTGAAAACACTGTGAGATCGACTGCTCTCACAGTTCATATGAGTTGCAGCCACCTTTCTATTTGCAGTGCCCTGTTATATTTTGTAGGAGAATAACATCATGGCCAAACATGAGCAAGCTTCAAGCACCGATACATAAAATATAACGGTAAGTTCAAATTGCAAATATATTTGACCACAAAATCCCACCTGTTCTAAAAGCCTCAGAACATCGTTGACTGTGACCACACTATGTTCAGTAAGGTTGTCAACGTATACCCCCTTCTTCATATCCTCTCTGAGCTACAAAGAGGATATTGAATTTGAAATTTGTTAGACACAAAGCAATAACAACTATTGCAATCAAAATAGATACAGGAAATTGTGGATTACTTGGAGATTCGTTGATGAAGGTTCTAGAAGATCAGTTATTTGCTCATTGTATATCTCCAAAAAGGAACATTTGCAAGTGTATTTCAATCTACAATCTTTCATGTTTTCTTCTTCCTGCATAAAAGATAAAAATAGCAATAACAATGACTTAGAAACCATATTAAATAAAATAAAATTGAAAAGAACATGCTATAACCATGGAAACATTGTTCTAAGTATCAAACCTCTTTAATCCTCATAAATAAGTAGTCAAAAACTCTTGGTGTTATCCCACTATCTTCATCCAAACACCCTTGTGTTTCTTTGATCTCACCCATCATGGTATATGTTTTTCCGCTACCCGTCTGCAAAAATCAGCCGCAACTTCAGCAAAAAAACACCAATACACAACAACTCGTAGCAAAAGAGCAAGTCAAGAAATCCTCTCCGGTGATATACCTGACCATAAGCAAACATGCAACTGTTGTAACCAGACAAGCAATTCTCCACCATGGGCACTCCCGCAACTCTGAAAAGATTCTCCTACACCAGTTCACAACCAAAATAAGCATTTATTTCAACTCAAACCTTCCGTTGAACACACCAATTTCCCATTCTGAAATTTCTTTATTTCATATTTCAAATTTCAAAATTGAACTCACTAAACCTTAATTACTTCCATCTGGCTAAAAATAGCAACTCAAAAAAACACACAAATTTGCATGCAACAACATTAAGACAGTAGCAAATTTAAAATTCAAGATTCGAGATGCACCTGCGATAAGGTTTCACAGGCTATATGATCAAATGTAAATCTTGTTTCAGGATGACCAAGCCAAACCATAGTTTGTGCACTTTCCTGTTTCAAACATCTTCCATTTCCTTGTGAAAGCTTCTCCATAGTACTCAACGGTCGAATCCTAATCAACACCTAATAAACACAAAACCCTAATTTCAAACAAACATAAACTACAATAGAAGAATAAGAAGAAAAAGAAGATAAACACGTACTTGAACATTATGATCCATCCAAAACGAAGGATCATGTTTAAGTTCAAAATGCTGAACTTCCGTTGAAATTATTTCAGCTCCTTTCATAAATCCTTTTCCTAAGCTCGCTCTGATACTTCCTCCTCCACCGAGTGAAACTCGAGAAGAATTTCTAGCTGGTGTGCTCTGAGCAGAGTTAGGTTCGGAATGAGGTTTTGGAATCCGAACGGAAGGAGTGTTCCCGAACCTATCGGAGGAAGAACGAGCATGACGAAGAAGTTCAGGTTCGTGATACTGAGATGGATCGGGTATGGAATTTAACGGTGTTCGAGGTGGTGGAAAGTTGATTGGGTTTTGAGAAGATTCGAATTCGTTTTCGTTGGTTTCGATCTGAGGGTTTCTTCGATTGGTGTTGTTTCGAGTAGAAGTAGTAGTTGGTGTTTCCTTCTGCATTTTGGTGTTAATGCGGATTGAGCTCTGGTTTGGAATCATTGTTAGATTTGAAGAGCAGAAAGAATATGAAGGATGATGACCCGCTTCAATTCAAATTCCACTTTCATAAATTTCTTAATATTATTCACCCCCAAACTCATTTTAAATTTCAAACATCTTACTTACTTTCTTATGTTGATGTCACTTCCCAACGTTTAAGAGGCATAAAGTAACATTACGTTGATTATATGAGGAAAATAAAAACAATTATATTATATTGATGATCTTATTTCCAAGGGGAACTATATTGGTAATATTGTGAATCTTTTTAAAATAACAATAACAATTTAGTAATTCTTAATCTAAGGTTCTTTTTTTTTAGGGGTAATTAAAAGTTCAATTATGATGTAAGTATAATTTGGTAAAAAAATTAATTTACACAAGGTTCTTCTAGATGATTTATCTTTTGGTTGAATTATTAATCACTTGAGTTCAATTACTCTGTTTAGATGAGTTTTGTTGGGTATTTGGTATATTGACTTCATTATTGCTAAAACAAATACTCTAGTACGATGTTAGATATGTTGTTCCAACATCCTGACATCTTGTACCATAATAGAGTTTTTTTATGGTTTTGAGTCTTTGTTGTTTGTGATCCTTTTCGTGTATCAAGTGGTACATGATAAGGACTGAGTTTTAGTTTGTTAATTGTGAGTCTTTCTTGTATCATGTTGATGCAAGCATATGACTGTTTTATTAAGTTGTAAGTTGTTGCTACTCTTAAGCTTTGAAGCACGGAGGTAGTTTGTTTTTGAAGGTAACTTCACCAAACTGAGTTGTAATCTGATAATCACATGGGACGTGGTTGATTGAGGGAAGTGAGATGGGATCTCAGATCTAGGAGTTCCTAGGTTGAAGTCAAGACCGGTAGGTCCTAGGTCTAGAGTTGTAAACGAGGAGTTTGTTCAGAACTTATAATAGGGACTACACTAGTGGATTTCCTTCTTGACTTGGTAGCCTCCAGAGTATGTGTGTTTGTAACCAAACTAGGCTAACAATTATCTCGTGCCTTTTATTTTCTTGTCTTTTGTTTTTATGTAATTTGTGTCAATTAGCACGATGTTGAAACATTAAGTTCAAAATTCGTATTTGTGCGTGTTGGAACATCGCATAGAACATTTTAAAACCAATGTGCTAGAATTTCAAGTTCGTTTATGTTTAGTTGATATAAAAATTTTGATATTATTAAATGAAAAAATAAACTGAATCATTATAATTTTGGTTGATAGTGTTTTACCCCATGTAATATAGGTCACCTTTAGTTTTGCCGCCTATTAAAAAAAAATTGTATTTAGTCCTTTTTAAAGTAAGATTCTTCGTAAATGCCCCCTAGACCATATGACGTGGCGCTGACATGAAATTATTTTTTAAATTTTCTTTTTTTTTACTGCAGCACGTGAAATTCATTTAACACATCATATTTAATTATAAAAAATGAACTAAAAAACAATTTAAAAATATGAAAACTAATTTTCAGAAATTTTAAAAATCCAAAAAATCAGAAAAAAATTCAAATTTGTTTTTGAAAAGTTACAAAATCGAAAGAAAAAGAAAATCATATATTTTTTCAAAAAAAAAAAAAAACATTCAGATTTTTTTTCCATGATAAAGAAGATATTTAAAAATTCTGGAATTTAATTTTCAAAATAAAAAAGTTTTTAAAAATAAAAAATTTGTAAAACATTTCAATTTTTAAAAATCTGGATATATTTTTTTTAAAATTCTAATTAAATATGAAATAAAATTTGGAAAATTATATAATTTGAAAAAAAACTATTTTATTTTTCAAAATCTTAATTTCAGATTTTTTTTCGAAAAAAAAATGGAACTTAATTTTTAAAATCAAAAATTTTAGATAATATTTTTTTTTTAAATTCTAATTTAATTCATAATTTTTTGAAAATTATTTTATAATTTTTTCAAAAATTTCAAAATATATTATGTTGGAGAATTTTTTCTGTTTATATAGATGACGTGTTAAATGAATTTGACGCATAAATTCCATGTTAGTGCCACGTCATGGAATCTGATGAGTCATATAGCCTAGGGGAATTTCTAAAGAATCTTACTTTTAAAGGATCAAATCTAAAAAAGAATAAATACAGGGTGCAAAACCAAAAGTTTCTTATATTACAGGAGATAAAACACTTTTAACCTTATAATTTTTAAAATATTATGTACCGTTTCTATAAAAAAAAAATTGAGGAAAAAAATATTTATTTATTTTATATGAAAAAACCGTTAAATATCTATAATGTGCTTGTTACGGATTTTATGTACGTATATACTTTTTTTTTGTTACATATACACATAAACAAGTTTTTATGTCTCCATATGATAAAGTTGGTATGATTCATTTTTGAAACTTTGTGAGCATTTTTAAAAGGGAAATGTTAACAGATGCATTGTTTAAGAACTTTAAATTGTAAGTTTTTATGAAAACATGTGTATTTAGTGCATTGCAATTTGAAATGTTTGACGTTTTAAAAGAATAATTTTTAATTTGTCGAAAAGAAAAAAAAAATTAAATTTAGGATTCTTAAACAGTGTCATGGTAGCACTCATTAGCAATGTCATTTTTAAAATATTAACATTAATGTAATATTTCTATTAAATAATTATTCATTTTATTTGAAAAATATATTTTAACCCCTCAAGTTTACCAATCATGTGATTTTTTTCCCTTCAGATTTCAATTGTGCGATTTTAACCCCTCAAAATTTTCCCTTTTCTATTTAACAGCCCCCAGTCAAATGTTGATGTTGCAAATTTTTAACATGTGTTTGATTGTAATTAGTCAAAATGATAATGAATAAATTAATTAAAGAAACAAAAAATCATCCAAACCAAAAAAATTAATCCTTTTCTCCTTTCCTCGCCTTCATCATGCATCTAAACCAAGACAACATTACAATATGATCAAAAAATAACCCTACAAATAACATGGTGGTTCTGCTTCCTCTAAACGGGAAAGAAGGAGCATATTGTTTCATGATTATGTTGAGTAAGTGGAATCACGAAGAAAGAAAATGATGGCAATATATTTTCCATTCGAGTAAATGAGGTTGATAGATAATTAGAGTGTCAATTCAAGTGATGAAAACTTACTTTACGAAAATGAAGAGAAATCGAATTAATGGGATAAAAAATGTCGGTGTGCATGTGGGATATTGATTGTGCTGCAATCTACTTGTGGGATGTACCACACCTTCATTTTCAAGGAAGAGAGAATAAAAATAGGTGGCATTTACCATGGGAAGGCTTAATCCTTTCCCACCATGGGAAATGTTACTTTTTACCTCCATGTGGCACTCAAACAAGTTGCTTTTATTTTGTTTGTTTTTTTCAATGATTCAAAAAGTTAATATTTAATAGTATTAACAAGTTTACTAGTACACCCCTGTTTCTATGAAATTATATATGCATCTCACCTATTTACACGTAAATGATTTATCACGTAATTTATTTATTTTTGTTGTTGATATCTAACTTTTTTTTTTGATTTGACAGACTTTTTTTTATGGTAAGGGATTAATTTACGAGTTTTTTTATTGTTAAAATAATTTTTATTTTCTAAAATCTTATTTTAATATTATTTTATTTCAGTTTTTTATACTTAATAAAAGTTAAACATAAAAAGAAGTAAACGTAACTCTTCTACATGTCACCAGAAATTAAACTTTTCTATAAAAAAAATTGAATGTGAACCTTTTAAAAAAACTGAACGTAACAATAGTACAACACAAACTATATATCTTTTTTTTAAGGAAAACATATTTACACGTCTGGAAAATAAGCTCGTGAAATACGCTATAAGCTCCTGACAATAAGACATTTATCAAACAGAGCTTTTTTGGACATACAGACATATAAGCTATCTGTTATAAGTTATAACTTAATTTACTGACCTTACCAAAGAGACCCTTAACCAAATAATACTTAATGTTTTGGTTTTTTCGGAGTCAGAAATATGTAGGCGGGGGTTCCAATAGAATGTTTTAGTTTGGGCTTTGTGATTTTCGTTTTACTCATAAGCCTGTTGTCCATTATTGTGCCAATAATCTATAAAATAAAATATCATTAAACCTTATCACATGGGGTCAAATTTTTTGTGAAATCTTTAAAACAAAAAGTTATCAATGGGTTCCAAGTGGACAATCTCAACCATTCAATATTTTTATCAATATATCAAGGGTTCAAATTCACCTTTCCCATGGTGGGAAACCTTTCCCACTATAGGAAAGGATTAAACTTTCCCATGATAAATGCCACCTATCCTAATGACTGCTATGAATCCAATTGCACATGAGAGTGATCACCATTTGTACTATAAGCATGAGAAAGACATTTCTTCATAGGTGTGGACTGCGAAATAGCAACCCTCTAGTGATTGATTTTCATAAGCTCCAATAGTTGTACTAATCATATGCTCCACTAGTTGTACTGAAGTTGCAAAAAATCTTCTGATTCCGAGTGTTGTTAGTATATATAATCCTTGAATTAATTTAAAAAAAGGTTATGCAAACAAATGTGTTAATGACATTTGCTAAGGAATCCAAGGGAAATTATTTTATGTTAGTTTATTTTTTTATACTTTTAATATTTGATTACACATTTTAAAAATGTTAACAAGTGTTCCCAAAACCCTGTTTAAAAACCTTTAATAAAAACTGTTGATAAAAATCTGTTTAATCAATACATTAAAAATTGTAACATTTGATTTCAGTAATAAATTTGATTCCTTAACTAAGATGACTAAAATTAGTTTACCGTGAGTGTTGGATAAAAATATTGAAAAGAGAGTATACCACCACTTCTTTTAGGATATATCTGATCCTGCTTGCTTTTGCATTCACTCTTGTTGTGAAACGGATTGAAAAAATGTCAAAGGGAGGCCAGCTTATGTGGGTCTGTTCCTGCCAAATTCAGTATCAAATTTACCGAATGGTTAGGCTAGTAGAAATGTGGAATAGCTCCTGCAATATTGCATATAGATTCCGAGCGGCAACGCATTCCAATGATCACAAATAAATACTCACTTTTGTTCAAATTTTCAACATGTGGATCCCACCTACCAAGTGCATCACAACCTGTGTCCAACGTTCATAAAGCTATTCAATTTCAATTTCAATTTTCAACCCATGCTCGAGTAATTTACGGTCATTTCCACCCCAAAGTTACTCCCTTTTCACTCACCATACTTTCTTTCTTTGCTTTCTCTGCTAAAAAATTTAACTTGTCAATCATGCCATTCACAATCTTCAAACTCATTATACTAACACTCCATCTACAACTACTACAAGCCATTCCCTGCAAAACCTCCTGTGGCACCATTCCCATAAACTACCCATTCGCATTAGAAGATGGTTGTGGAGCACCCCAGTTCAGAAACATGTTCAACTGCTCAACCACTGAGTTATTCTTTCAAACTCCTTCTGGTTCTTACAAAGTTCAATCCATTGACTACAACAAAAAAACCATGGTACTCTACGACCCATCAATGTCCACATGCTCCATTCTTCAACCTCATCATGACTTTCTCATGACAGATATTCAATCTGCTATTATCCCTCCATCACACGACACTGTTTTTGTTCTGTTAAATTGCTCTATTGACTCTCCTGTTCTTAACCATTACAAATATCTTTGTTTCAACTTTGAAGGACACACTTGTGATGAGCTTTATGGTGGTTGCAATGCTTTTAGGGTGTTTCATTTTATGACAAATAGCTCTCCACCTTGTTGTTTCACGAGCTATAATACTGTAAAGTTTATGAGTATGAATATTTTGGATTGTACACATTATACTAGTGTGTTTAACAGTGATAAATTGAGAGGTGTTGGTCCTTTGGATTGGGTATATGGAATTAAACTTTCTTTTAGTGTGCCTGATACTGGATGTCAAAGTTGTACACAATCTGGTGGGATTTGTGGGTTTGATACTGAAACTGAAGGTCTTCTTTGTCTCTGCTCAAGTTTCACTAATTCAACAAGGGAATGTGGTAAGCTACTTGGTCTCTTCTTTGGATTTTGAATCATTTGGTGCTAGTTATTAGTTAATATGAATAGGGTTGTATACCACACTAGTTTGAGATTCTTTTTTGGTTATTTCAAAACTATTTTATAAAATAAATTATCAATTTTGAATTCTTATTTTTTAAAGAAATAATAAGAAAAGGTTTTTCAAAAACTAGTTAATCAAATTTGTGTTTATTTTTCTTTTTTAGAAATTAAAAAATAATTGTTAAAAAGGAAAATCATACAGCACTAATTGCTAGAAGTAGAACTAAACTTAGATGCATTACCACAAGTCAACAAGTAGTGTTCTCACTTTTCCTCTAGAAAGAGACATCTGGTTTTCTTTCAAAAGACAATCTTTACACCTTTTCAAAATTGTTGGTGACAATGATACTATCTTTTTTAGTTGATAACACTAGGAATACTAAGTTATATCATAGTTGTTAGTAGGGGTGGCCACATGATCTATGAGATCCATATCCATCTACTACAAAATCCATCCAATCAATCCATCAGACAAAAAAAATTTGTTAATGAATTGGTTTGAATCAATCCATTAAAAACTATGGATGAATTTCATCCATCCACCTTATTTTAAAAATCCAATGGATCACCTCTTTAAAATAAAAAAGTCCAGTGATAACTTCAAAAAGTATTAATCTTTTTTATTTAAATAATTATATTTTTTATTATCACCTTTTTTTTTAACTAAACTATTTTTTTAAATTAAATCATCTCTCTCCCACTTTTTTTAATTTCATAAAATAAAATACCAAAACGGATAATTTTTAATGTAAAATAACTTATTACGATCTTTTTTTTTTTAAAACAGCTTACTTATGCAAAAGAGCTTATTAAGATCTATTTTTTTTAAAAAAAAAACTTATTTAAAACATCTTATCTATACAAAACAGCTTATTACAATATTTTTTTTAAAAACAGCTTATTTATGCAAATGAGCTTATTATGATCTCTTTTAAAAAAACAGCTTATTTGAAACAACTTATTTATACAAAACAACTTATTAAGATCTCTTTTTTAAAAAACAACTTATTCGAAACAACTTATTTTTGCAAAACAGCTTATTACGATCTCATTTTTAAAAACAGCTTATTTATGCAAACTAGCTTATTCAAAAGAGCTTATTTATGCAAAAGAGTTTATTTATGCAAAACAGCTTATTTATGCAAAACAACTTATTATGATATCTTTTAAAAAAACAGCTTATTCAAAACAACTTATTTATACAAAACAACTTATTAGGATCTCTTTCTTAAAAAACAACTTATTTGAAACAACTTATTTATGCAAAACAGCTTATTACGATCTCATTTTAAAAAACAACTTATTCAAAAGAGCTTAGTTATGCAAAACAGCTTATTCGAAACAGTTTATTTATGCAAAATAGCTTATTAGGATCTTTTTTTTAAAACCGCTTATTCAAAACAACTTATTTATGCAAAATAGATTGTTCTTTCCTCAAATACAAAAAATACTCTAGAGTTAGAAAATGGACTGTTGGAATATCGGGTGGTAAAGAAATGATAGCAGTCATCCATAAGATAAATTTTTTTGAATAAGCTATTTTATATTTGGAATTTTGGTTTATAAAATTTGGTTTACCAGAATTTTAATTTATAAAATTTAATATTTCTGAATTATTAAATTAGCTGGGCTTAAGTCAAAAATATTTATAGGCTTGAGAAAAAGCTTTTTGGGCCTTACTTTATAAAATTTATTTAGATTGAATTCACTAATAAAACACTTCGATTAAATATACACCTATCAAACAAAAAATAATACACTTTGATTTATGGATCAGATGAATTATCCATCCATTAAAATCTAATAACGGATGGATTGGATGGACTTTATTCTAATTGGATGGTTTTTTTTAAGAAAAAAAAAATAGTGGATTGTAATGGACTAATGGACCTTTTTTGATCCATCCATTAGGATCCAAATCCATATCCATCCAATCCATCCATTTTGCCACCCTTAGGTTAATATTTTCTTCTTTATCAACTCTTTCAACTTCCTTAACTCCAAGCTCGAACCAATTGAGCTAGAAAACCCTGGTCCTAACTGTTAGTTTCTGTATTATTCTATTTTGTATCTCAGCTGCTGGAACTGGAAGCATGATATCAGAAGGAGTGTACAATGCTCTTTGGACAAGGCACCAAGTGGTTTTACTTATTGTAGTTTTCCTTCACATGGTGATAGGGCTACTTTGAGATCAATTGCTAGTTTAGTTGTGTTCCACTCCTTTTGTTGGTGGTGGGCAATGAAGGGAGCTTGTGTAACTGTAGGTTTTGTGAAGTGAGACTATTGGACACTCTCTACCTCTCTAGTAATATGAAGTAGCTAGTTTTCCAAAAGGACACATCTTTCTGTTTTACATGTTCACAATGAGCATGATTGCAAATGGACTAATGTAATCGTTCAACTATTACTACATTTTAGTTTAACATAACAGAGAATGACAATCATAATTATTTCAAGATTACGACATTTCTGTAAATGAAATATTAATATGTTTGGTAAGCTGTTGAACCTTTTTAAAGATTGCACCATTTGATATTGAACAAGTTGTTTCAAGATCGTGGGGCTCAATGGAATCCAAAAAATAATCTTTGGCGGAGTTCGTCATTGAAGATGGTCGACATGCACATGCCAGAAACGGTCCAAAAAATAATCTTCAGTAGAGTTCATCATTGAAGATACTCCTTTCAAACAAAAAAAAATAATCATTGAAGATACTCTAAATGCACACGTCAGAAAGTCACATAGGTGCTTGAAAATGATGTAGTTCAATGAGGTCCACAAAATAATCTTTGGTTTGAAAATGCTCTTAAGTGCACATGTGTCACATACATACTTATGGGTTCCATGAAGCTTTGAAGTAGCTTAATTTTCGATGATTGGTAGATCTTCAATAGTGTACAACTAATAGATAGATTTGTTGCATAATATCCAATTAGTTGTGTGTGGTAAGAGTGTAATCAGTGAGAGAATTTTAGAATTTCACCACACAACGGTTCATTTCTTGAATGGTGACTACGACAAATCCCCGTGTCTTACGTATTATGCTCAATAAATCGTCAGGTTACCAAACAATTTTTACTACAGTGTTCTTGATCTAGGATTCTTATCAATGTCAGAGTTTAATGCCAGAGGACTCTACAAAAACATCTGTCAATCACAGTATGGTGTTTATTTCCGAAGCAAAACGAACGGCTATGTGCAACATGCTATCCGGTTTTCTAAATCTTAATATTTCAAAGATCAAGAGGAAATGATTTCAACATGGGGATGTAGCTCAAATGGTAGAGCGCTCGCTTTGCATGCGAGAGGCACGGGGTTCGATCCCCCGCATCTCCAATTTTTGAAATTCAAATATTCCTTTTTTGCTTATTTCATTTCCTTTTTTGGACAGCATATTCTTTTTTTCTTCATTACAATTTTTTTTTTCTTCAAGATATATATACTCGGAAATGCTCCCTTCCCGCCAATACGCTAGACTGAAACTAGGGTTTTCAGATTGCGAAAAGTATCTCCGAGCAACACCGCAAATTTCCATGGCGGAGATTACTCTCATCGCTCACCTTCTCAACCAAACCCTCAGCCCCGACGCCACCGCCGTTCACACCTCCACCTCCGAGCTCGACCGTCTCTCCGTCGCTCCTCACTTCCCTTTCCATCTCCTCTCCATTTCCGCCGGTAATTTCCCCAATTCTTCATCCTCCACCTCCGATTCATTTTTCTCTAACTACTTTAAATCGATCGTATTCTCAATTCTCAACAGGAGGTGAAAATCAAGGTCAGAAAATCGCTGCTGCTACCTATCTCAAAAATCACACGCGCCGCAATGTTGATAGCACCGGCGCCACACCTTCGAATGTTAGCAAGGAGTTTAAGGATCAGCTTATGCAAGCTTTGCTTCGAGTTGAATTTCCTGTTCTCAAGATTTTAGTTGAAGTGGTTCGTGTTTTTTTATTTTTTTTATTTATTATTTCTAATTTTAGTTGGATTTGCTTTGATTTGTTTATTTATTTATATTCTACGATTTTTCGATTTGGCAGTTCCGAATTGTTGCTGCTGCGGATTTTGTGAAACATAGTTTATGGCCGGAACTTGTGCCGAATCTGCAATCTGCTATTCAGAATAGTCATCTTATCGATGGTTCAAACTCTACATGGAATACCATCAATGCACTTATTGTTCTTCATGCACTTCTCAGACCCTTTCAGGTAATCAAAATTCACAGTTGGTGGATTTGATAATTTGAAAATTTCTGTTATTCAATGTAACTGCTTTTTATGTGATTTTTTTTTTGATTGAGCATTTGATTGAAATGAGTAATAAAACAATGGGGTGAAATCTTTTTATGTGAAATGAGTGCTTGTCACTTGTAATAAAACAATTTGTGTAAACTCTTAGTATACTATAGTAAGGAGAGTAGATCAAATTGAGGGTAGTCAGATCATTAGAGGTGGAGGGAGAACTAAAAAAACTATTAAGAAAGTTCTAGAGATTAATGAGTTGGATCGAAATATGGTATAAGAATAAGATAGAAAATTATGACGTAATTTGACCCATGTAGCCGACCCCACTTAGTGGAATAAGGCTTGGTGGTTGTTGTTGTAGAGATCATAATGGGGTGCTTTACCTTTTATCTTAAATGCACTTCTTTCTGCAGTATTTTTTGAATCCCAAAGTTCCGAAGGAGCCGGTACCACCCCAATTGGAGCTCGTATCCAAAGAAATTCTCGTGCCCCTGCTTGGTGTATTTCATCAATTTGTTGGAAAGGTATTGTGTTTTTTTTGTTTTACTCGCTATTTATCATGAACTTCATTTCTGATTGATTTTATGATGCATGAGTCAGGCCGTAGCGAACCATGACAGAGCAGACATGGAAATGGAGAAAGCCATCCTCACAATATGCAAATGCCTACATTTCGCAGTAAGTAATGGTTTGACATGTCTATAAGTTAAAGCATCTAATCCAAACAATATTATTCAATTATTTTCTGTTTTTTTCCTGATGTTTATACACTTGCGGAATAGTTCTTGTTGTTAATGTCTAATAACTCAGCATTGTTAATTTTTTGCTCATCAGCTTCAATTGGCATTTTCTGAAGTCTCAATACAAATTCTTCTCATTTTTTGAACTATGGAAACAGACTTACTACCG
>Ga0315913_1001808_pt1 | contig 24300 bp, 8 predicted proteins | sample MpolsnodulesMG_FD_207736 | JGI IMG/M metagenome (GOLD analysis project Ga0315913, IMG submission 207736) | Medicago polymorpha root nodule microbial communities from Los Angeles, California, United States - small nodules | ecosystem: Host-associated > Plants > Roots > Nodule | place: USA...
CTTCTTATCCTTTCTTTAATCCATCCACCTTACTGTCCATTAAGGGTTTGTGTGAAAAATTTGATTTTGGATGGAGATTATGTTGTTATACTGAACAGTAAAGAGGAAATAATAGCAAGAGTGGTGATGGATTCATTGGCAAAAGTAAAGTAACTATTTTGCTGTGTGATAGTGATTCGACAGTAGTTAACTACCGCTGGTGGCACCAGCGGCAGTTAACTGCTGCCGGTTTGTCCAACGGTAGTTAACTACTGCTGAGGGCTTTTTAGTAAATTACATGTTTCATTAAGAAGGTTTGTATGTCAGAAAAGCAATTTTCTTTTTTGTTTATATTTGTTACAAGCCCATTTTCTTATACAATTTCTTATTGCACCACCCTTCTCGTGCATCCTACAAATTATTCTAAATCTTTCAAATATTCTTGCCTAAAATGCATATAATTTTGTTGTTCTAATATTATATTTAAGGAGAATGGACGGGGCTCTAATCAAAAATCACTTACAAACATATTTACATTTATTTTTCTCCAAAAAATACTAATAAAACTCGAACCCGAGATCTTCGGATCCAAGTCTTATCGTTTTACCGCAAAACAAAATTGTTAAAGTTAAATGTAAACAAGAACTTGATCACTCCTTTTATTCATTGTTGTAACTTTGATAATTTTAATATCATTGGAGAACATGATTCAGAAAATCCTTGTATACATGTTCCTAATAATTTCAATATCTTTGTTGTCACGTACCTAAGATTTGAAGTTACTTTCCTAATTTTGTTTAGTCTAGCCAAAATTCAAAAGAAAAACATGCCAAGTGAAGAAATTGACATAGAAATCTTGTGACAATGATTTAGAATCCACATGAAATATCAAATCTTCATTTAACGTGTATCTATTGAACTTAACATATAAAACTTTGTTTTATGAACATGTTCCAATTTTAGAGAAGAAATTGCTTAATAGGTAATAGTAAAAAGTTAATGGAGAAGGTTAACTAGTGTTCTTAAAATATTGGTTAAAGTTTTAAAAGAAGTAAATTTGTGTAAGAAAATGATCTAATTTTTACATTAACAAAATAAACAATTTATATTTTCAAAACAAATTTCTTTTAACATAATATTCATTTAAGAACTCGTTAACGAGATACAAAATTAATTTGAGAAAAAAATTCAGGTGCATTTCTTTATGTGTTTTAGTTAAAGACAATCCGAACATCATATAAAAAAGAAAAATACACATAAGGTTTGTCCTTAATTCAAATTATTGTTACACTTTGAACAACCAAATTGACCATTCAGTAATTGGAAAATGTTATTCTTGTGTGACATGTCTTATTTCAAGACAAACAGATATTTCATTTCCCGACAGACACAAAGAGTACCATACGTTTTATTCACCAAACCGAACAAAGAACTAAACACATGCGGTTCAAACAAACCCACACACGCAACATAGCTTCTGAATCTTTATTGTGGCACTCGAACGTTCCACTTCATTTCTTTGTTTTTTCTGTTGTTGAAATTATAATTAAAAACACACTTCCCTTTTGTCGTGTTTATACCGAAACACATTAAAAATAAAACCAAACATTAACAAAATCAATAATCAATAATCATGTTCTAAGTTCAACCACTTGTTCTTACACCTTTTGTAACGTGGAAGCAAGAACATCCTCCTAGTACCATTGTGGGTCCTCTTGGAGGGTGTCTGTCATTCTTTTCCCTCCTGGTATGTTTCTTCTTGTTCTTCTTCTTCTTCTTCTTCTTCTCTGAATTGTTCACATATATTATACTGTTGTTTCTTCCATAAGTTATCTCAACTGGGTATGTTATTTGAGACTCCCCTTTTAATATTTTGATGAAATGAATATTAATTAATCTGGTTATATATACACTATTATTCTCTTTGATGTTTCTAACTGAATATGATCAAATTCTATGCTTTTTATGGTTGACCCTAGGAGTTTCTTTTTCTTAGTTAAGTTTGAGATATGATACCAATTATCTAAGATAGAGTTTACAATCTTTATGTTTTATTTGGTTAGTTAGTTTCATTTTATTATGCATTGAAAAACGCTTCCTTTCTTTCAACTCAAAGATCATGTTCACACTTAGTTCAATTAAACAACATGGCTAGTTTACTATTGTACTGGTTGTATTGAACCTTGTTAAGAGTAAGATATGGTAGTGGAATTGAGCTATTGCCATTTGAATATGTTAATACGTTTTTGGCATTGTTATTTTTAGCTTCCAAATTATATTGATTGATTTTCTAGCTCGAGTTTAGAATCGTTGGGTATGCTTCTTAGTTTACTGACAAGCAGGCATGTTACTAGAACTTTGAGTTACCGTTTAGGTGTAATCTTGTAAATTGAACCGTAGTATTTAAACACAAGTTGTTATATCATGTAACTCTAAATTTGAATAGTATAAAAGTACTGTAGCCATTAAGCATTCGGAAACCCATTCACAATTGACCGAACTCCATGATCAAATTTCGCATGTTCTTTGTTTGCGTTTTTCATTTATGTTTTCTTTTGAACCAGTGTTGTAATTCTAACAAGAACTGACTTGACCTGTACAATTTATTTTTCTTATTGTTCATATTGATTTTTTATAGGTATCATTACCCTAAATGGCAGTAATAATGGCTTTGCATGGTTGTTATTGTAACAATATAGAGTCGGTAAATCAGCGAAGATCACTAGACAATCTTGGTTTTACAAGCTCGATTTCATCTCATAAATTGTCAAAGAATGAATGGTCATCATCTGATAAGTCAAACAATGATAAATTTCGTAGATTTGTGGTGGAAATGCGACAAACAGAAATGCCTCCATCAAAATTTGGTAATAATGGTAGAGCTGTTAAAATGGTACCGGCAACTGAGATACCAAAAAGAAAGACAATGTCGGAGAATAAAGTGGACACAGTGAATGGCTCAAAGCAAGCTGTTAATGGAGCAAGTTTGGTAAGAAGAGATCCTACTCCAGCATTGACAAAGACAGTGAAACCTACAATCTCTAATGAACTTCCACCGCTTGAAGAGCTAAAAGTTTTGCCCTCAGATGAAGGCTTCAGTTGGGCCAATGAAAATTACAGTTCCTGGCAGAGATCCATTGATGTATGGTCCTTTGTTCTTTCTTTACGTGTCCGTGTTCTTTTTGACAATGCAAAATGGGCGTATCCGGGTGGCTTCACTGAAGAAAAGCAGGTAGGTTTTGGAAGTTCTTTTCCGGACTCTAACTAGCTGGTAGAAAGTTTCTCAGCAAACATTTCTTCAACACTTTGTTCATTAGTTTTCTTTTAATAATCAGTTAGGTTTCTGATGGTGTTTGTGCTTTGCTGAGCTGAAGTAATTTAACATTGCATTTTAGATAAGCAGAAGGAGGAAAACGGCTTCATGGCTAAGGGAATCTGTACTACAGCTCGGCCCAACTTTTATTAAACTTGGACAGTTATCATCAACAAGGTCAGATCTATTTCCCCGTGAATTTGTGGATGAACTCGCAAAATTGCAGGTGCTTATGTAGATATTTTGTCAATCTTTTCAAGCTCATTGGAGATTCATTTATTTAGTGTATTAAACTTGGTTGGATAAAAAATTTATTCTTAATTCTCAATATAACATTCTTCAGGACAAGGTACCTGCTTTCTCCCCACAGAAAGCAAGAGGCTTTATTGAGAGTGAATTAGGAGCTCCCATTAATGAATTGTTTAAAGAGTTTGAAGATCGGCCAATTGCTGCTGCAAGTCTCGGTCAGGTTCATCGTGCAATTCTGCACAATGGAGAAAAAGTAGTTATCAAAGTTCAAAGGCCTGGCTTGAAGAAGCTTTTTGACATTGACTTGCGTAAGTTGTGCTCATTTTGTTTCTACCATTTGCACATCTTGTGATTTTTTGATAGAGTTAGACGTTAGTATCATGTTTAAGATGGATCTAAGGATTTCTGAATTGCTAGAGGAGATCCTCAGCAAAATTAATCATATATACATGATTTACATTCTCTAATATTACGAAACTTGGATAGCAGAAAAACTAATAAATTATGAAAATAATACACATCAAATCTTTGTTATTCACAGAAATTACATCCCTAAATATACAACTAAGTTTTATATACATGGTTTGCACGAATTGATTTACCACATTGATTGTGAAAGACATATCCGGTCTGGTTATTGTAAGGTACTCCGATACCATCCAAAAAGGGACGTTAAAGCTTGGTAATTGTTGTAATTTCAATTTTTAACCTAATGAGTTTCTTGTCCTGTCCAGAAAATTTAAAGCTGATCGCGGAGTATTTTCAGAGAAGTGAAACTTTTGGTGGTCCAACTAGAGACTGGATCGGTATTTATGAAGAATGTGCAACGTAAGTAGTACATACATTATGTTAGAAGAAAATTTTACCTTCCCTCATTACATGTTAAAGTTTGAGCAACTCTTTCTGGGCTCATTAATTTTCTGTCAGTGATTATTCTTGCCATCATTCTTAATACTTTGCACATTGTCTTTTATAATTAATACTGTCCTGCACATGCTACTTTTCAGGATTTTATACCAAGAAATTGATTATATAAATGAAGGGAAGAATGCTGATAGGTTCCGTCGTGATTTTCGAAACATAAAGTGGGTCCGAGTACCTGTATGTTTCTTTCTGCAATACTAAATCCTTTTAAATATTTGTATTGTTTTTGCTTCCTTGAAACTTGATTTATTTTGACCTCATAATCGTGTCTCATATATTGCAAACTTGTCGAATATAACCTTTATAAATTTCCAATCTTTATTACCAATTTTAATATTAACCGCATTTCCTTCATTTGCACCCTTGTAGCTGGTTTATTGGGATTATACAGCAATGAAGGTTTTGACCTTGGAGTATGTACCAGGTTATCATCTTGAATAGTGCATATTCCTTGTTTTCTTTAAAGTAAAGCTAATAAGTAACTTTGTTTCCTTGAAGTGTTGTCTCTATCAATATGCCACTGAACCTGGATTCATAATTGCTCTTATTTGATTTTTTTTCCGGGAACAGGTATTAAAATAAACCAAGTGGATACATTGACTTCTCGTGGTTATGATCGATTAAGAATCTCATCACGTGCTATTGAGGCGTACTTGATTCAGGTCTCAACCTTGTTCCTATCTGAAAGTTGATCTAATATCTGATGTTGAATATATTCATCTGATTGGTTCATTGCAATTTTTTAATTAATTTTTGCTTGTGTTACAGATATTGAAAACAGGTTTCTTTCACGCTGATCCACATCCTGGAAATCTTGCTATTGATGTTGATGAATCAATTATTTATTATGACTTTGGCATGATGGGGGAGATTAAATCTTTCACTCGTGAGAGATTGCTCGAATTGTTTTATTCTGTTTATGAGAAGGATGCCAAAAAGGTCTAGTTTATTTTATTTTTGCTTTACTTGCAATATTTAAAACTTCGAACATCATCGTAGCAAACAATTACAATCTGATATCTTGATTGTTGATACGCTATTAGGAAAACTTTTTCTTTGTCTGCCTGTTTGTGTCTTCTTGTAATGCAAAGACGCGTAAGATATTCACATTCACACACACATTAAGGCTCTTAATTTTTTTTATAATAAGAACGAATTATAGCAAAAATCTGTCCTAATTATCTATTCTAATAAAGGAAATACAGCTAGAAACACACACACACACACACACTATTACAACAACTCAATACACTGAATTATAAATCAGCGATTCAGCGTGCCTTTCGGAGAGAATTTCTCTCAAACACTCTTGTTTCAACAGTTATTTTGTAATTGACTTGGCCTACTTTTAACACAATTATGATTTTATATAACTGGCTTTCTAGTGATAAACTTCAGAATAAGTACTCTAAAGTTACTTTGAACTTGAAGTTTCCAATTCCAGGGGTCCTTGCACATTTACTTAAACTTTCAATTGACAACGGTGCAGGTTATTCAATGCCTGATTGATCTTGGAGCCCTCCAACCCACCGGGGATCTGTCAGCTGTAAGGATATGAAGCACTTTTAATCATTTATAAGACGGTCATTCAACAGTTTGAAATTATAATCCACATCTCTATCTTATAAATTTCATAATTTGATCTTCAGGTGAGGAGATCTGTACAATTTTTCTTGGACAATCTTCTAAACCAGTCACCAGATCAAGAGCAGACATTGTCTGCAATTGGGGAGGTACTTGAATATTTAATTCTTTTGGATGAATAAATTTTTCGAATTGTCTGCAGAATTTATGACAAATTTATTATTGATGGAATTTTTTGGCAGGATTTGTTTGCAATAGCACAAGACCAGCCATTCCGGTTTCCATCTACCTTCACCTTTGTTATTAGAGCATTTTCTACACTTGAAGGTTTGCTCCTTCTCTTCTAATGTGCATGAATTAACACCTCATTTAAAGTAAGCTAAGGTCAACCCACAGAAGACCAGCATAACAAAATTGGTATATTGTATATGTGAAGAGGAGATAACTCAAATCTTGAATATGAACCTAAGCTCGAAGGCTCGTTGCTTTAACGAAAAGAAAATTGAAAAGTTCTTGCACCCAATACCCCATTTTCTTATTTGCTTCTTTGTAAACCTTTCTGTGCGGTTTCATGAGGAAAGTAGTGTATTGGGGAAGAATGAAAGATGATTGGTTGTTGAATGACCGAGAAGGAAAAGAACAATAGGATGTAGGTGGATCCATCCCATGAATTATAGGTTTAATGGAACAACGAATCAGTATAAGGCATGATTAGCTGTTAAGGGATACACACTTATGGAACACTAAATCACTAGTCTTTATTGATGATATCGTCATATTTTGGGATTATCTAATTGAGAAACAACTAGTAAAGTAGGCCAGTTGTGAGATATCCCAAATTATTTACCTTGATATCGCCCTACGCTAGACATGTAGTTATTTCTCTATATTATGCATGGGCTCTCTGTACAGAATATTTATCAGAAATAATATTCAAGTTTAGTTTTCCATTCAGTTATACTTTAACTCATTTACACAATAACACGGAAATGAGAAAACTTGATTGTACTTTATGTTTTATCTAATCTTCATTTGACTTTTTTATTCGTCTGACAGGCATAGGTTACACACTCACTCCAGATTTCTCATTTGTGAAGATTGCTGCACCCTATGCACAGGTTCAGACTGTCTATGATTAGTTATTGTTCCCATTCTCGGTTAAAATGCTATGAAATACTCATATCATGCATGCTTTTACAGGAACTTCTAGATATAAGACAAAGACAGCCCACCGGGCCACAACTCGTCGGGCAGATAGCAAAGCAAGCAAATGATGTACCACACTTTACCTGGAACTTTTCATTTAAGCTTTTCATTCCAGATGATGTTTATTTTGTAATTTAAAATTCTGATGTGAAGCATTATTTTAATGCCATTGAGAGCTAGAATTGACAAGTCTCACGGAACATTTGTAGGTAAGAACAAATTCCATGTCAATGCCATTGAGAGTTCAAAGAATAGAGGAGTTTGTGAAGCAAGTTGAGGCAGGGGATCTGAAACTCCGAGTTCGAGTACTAGAGGTAGGCAAATTCTTTTATCTTCACATGCTATGGTGTATATAAGTTGTACATACATATATTTTTATACATTAAATTATGTCTTGTTTGGATAAACAACTTCATTAAGCGTTTATCGTGTACGTTCTAATGTGATTCTTCAACTAATATTTTCTTATTGGAAACGTGTATCTCAATTTTTATAGTCTGAAAGAGCTGCTCGAAAAGCGACAGTGTTACAAATGGCTACTATGTACACGGTATTAGGAGGAACCTTTCTAAATATTGGTGTCAATTTGACTAGCCAAGGCAATCAAGCTTTTGCAAATGGATCGTTTGTTGGTGCAGGTGAATTTGATATCACATAGTTTCTTCTCCAAATATTTTTTTTATCATGTTCGCTATTATATCAGCTTTATTTTTGTGACTGATTGGTATCAGCTTATCCATATGCAGGTATTTTGTTCATACTATTCTTAAGGTCTATGCAAAGGGTACAGAAGCTTGACAAGTTTGAGAAAATGTTATAATTCTCTCCCAACAAATATCCAATTCCTTATTGTATATGAAAAATATTGTTGATAACATTCATTTAACCATATAAGCTATACAAATACAAGTTTTACAGAAGAAAAAAAAAAGTTGAAGGGTATTGACACTGTTGGAAACTATTTATTCCTTGATGATAAAGAATATGTCATTGTTTAGAGGGAGAAAAGAAATTTGTCATTTAACCATGGACACTATAGTTAGGTAAACAACTTAAAGTTTACCACATTACCACACTAGCTATGGCTTTCCTTGTAATCTTACATAATTTAATCCCAAACATCACCAGCACTTGGACCTTGCAGTGCAGATAAACCCTTCAGTGTTCAGAACTATGCACTTAAATTAATCAAGCAAAAACAAGAAACCATTTGCAGTGTTTGGAATTAACGATTTGAGTTAATTTGATTTTAATATAAGTTTTTTCATATTTAGAACTCACTTATTAGTATGAAAAGGATTTATTGGTAAATAATAACATTTAGTCCGTTGGATTAGGTATTACTCTTCCAATCAAAATTTAGGGATGACAAAAAATTCTGCAATTGTGGATATCCGCGAATAAAGTCCGCCACGAGCAGATAGCTTAATGGATATTTATGGATAAAATAAACAAATGTTTCAACTACTCGTCATTTAATAGATTAGGATTTGACGGTATCCACACTCGTAGATATCCGGACTACTATTATTTAACGAAGTGAATTACATAAATAATTTTACTTCCCTTTCAACTTCAATAATATAAAAAAACTAATACTCGTGCTATATAATATATAATATTATTATGTAAAGCTTCAATTCTCCTATAAACAAGGAACTTTGTTTATGTTTTTGTTGAATGAAGAAACTTTTGTTTTTGTTAAATGTCATGAACTTTATTTATGTCTTTGTTGAATTAAAGAACTTTAATATTGTTGATATATTTTAAATGACATGACACACGAACTAATGACATTAGGAGATCATCACTCATGAAATTACAAGAAAATCTAATAAAAATTTCAATTCAACAATTTTTAAGTACAAAATTATGATAGAGGAATCAACTTGACTTAAAAAAAATGATAGAGGAATCAAAATTGAATGATTTTGAAATGAAAGGACTAATTTCGTGAATGAGTAAAAATAGCGGGACGAAAATTAAGCCTAAATTGTTTATATAATATCAAATGAATACGAATTACCAATTGAGGTGATCCATTCTTGTATAAATTTTTCAGCATCGCAACTTGTTATCCAATTATCTTATATTTTTATGTAATATTTTTTAATACAATAGATTGTCGTGACTTTAGCGTTGAAAAAAAGTTATTCATTGGAGTTTTTTTAAGAAGGTTATTCATTGGATCTTTAATACCACGTGGATGAATTAAACTAATTCATTAATTTTTTATTTTTTTTGTATGAACTTGATGGATTAATCAAAGATGAAATGAATGGATGATGGGTTGATGAACCAAATTGTCACCGTTACCCACAGCCGCACCCATTTCCCCTACCACACATTCATTCAAGTAAAGGACAAGGTGAAGGGACCGTGAAATAAACATCAAAGTTTGAAAATAATAGTTGTGGTGCAGCATGTATCACTTATAAGAGTGATGTACGATATGATTTGGTTGAAAGAAACTACTCATTTCCTCCCAAAATAAGTGATCTAGTTTGACTATGTATCATTTTATCTGATATACTTTGATCATATTTTTCTACTATTATATTATACAAAAACAAAATGTAGTATGATGTAGTTGGATTTGTCTTGATAAATATTTTTACAATATCAAATTTTTTAAATTTTATCTAATACATAATTAAAGATATTAAAGTTTAAAAACGTGCGTTGACACGTATTCAACATGCAGAAATTCACTTGTTTTCACTTGTTTTGGTCCAAAGGGAGTAGTGATTAGGGAAGAAGATGAATGGTTTTGAGAGATATTATTGGCTAACTTTTATCCTCTATCATGCCTCATTTTTTTATATTAAGTTATTAACTTACATGACACTAGTTAGGAGGAATTGGGGCTAGACACCTATTTTACACCTGTCATTTACTACCTTTTTCCCAGATGAACATTATAAGTGACAAACTTGATAAAAGTTAGATCAAAGCATTCAGTCTTAACTCAATTTTTTTTAGGAAAAACTCTTATTTTTATTTTAAAGTATCATGAAACTAATTATTACACCTCGAATCTTAATTCAAACAAAATACATGCTTCTTCCAAGTTAATGGCAAAAAGTTAACAGGTATAATTTTGTCTGTGTTATAACAAATCTTTCCAACCTTCAAAATTCGTAAGACAGCGTACGATACTTAACACTTAGTCATTCCTTGTCTTCTCATAACAAAAAACACAAATTATAATACTCCCTCTGTCCCGTATTAAGTGACACATTTGACCTCATCACACACATCAATGCACAATTTTTATCTTAAATAACTTTACTAATCTATCAGAAAAAAATTATAAAAATTTGATATTTTGAAAATACTCATCGAGATTCGAGACGAATCTAACGAGATCTTATATGATATTATTTATCTTTCTATATTAGTAGAAAAATATGATCAAAATAAGTTAGGTCAAAATTGCACATTTTCAAACGGGTCATCTATTGTAGGACGGAAGAAGTAATATTTTAGTAGTAGTATATCATAACTTTATTGAACATTTGCCTCAATGAAAAAATTACACACACAACTAAATAATACATCAAGATAAATTATTTTTTATTTATGGGAGAATTTGTAAAGATTATATAAAACTAAAAAAAATAAAAAATACGTAACTATTTTCTCTTCATTATCTTTTTTTTCTTCCCAATTTTCTTAATTCAATTCCTAATTTTTTTATTTTAATTTCTAATTTTTTATGTAATTAATAAAAAGAGGATTATAACAATAGAGTTATAGAATATAGGTTATGGAACTAAAAAACATACGGTTTTTTTTTGCTTGAAGGAAAAAAAAATACGGGTTATAACAATAAGATTATATAAAACTAAAAAAGATATGGGTTATATCATGTAGTTATAGAATTATAATAATAAATAATTTTTTAATTTAATTAATAAAATGAGAGTTTTGATGGGAAAAATTATGGTAGAACCTGTGGGATTATAACAATAGAGTTGTGGAGGTTGGGTAGTTATATGATTATAACTATAAATAATTTTTTTAACTTAATTAACAAAATGAGAGTAATGGCGGGAAAAGTTATGGTAGAACCTGTTGGATGCCAATATTGTTGGGATGAGTTTCCTTCTCCAACACCTCTAGCTTTTTTTGTTTAAAAAAATGACATGTTTGTAAAATTTCATCGTAATTAATGTATAGATAGAAAAAAAAAGAATAATAGAAAAAAGAGTTTCATAATTATGCGAAAGAGTATGATTAAGATTGTTTCACACAGATTAAAATGAAATCAAAAGGACATGGAAAAATGAAAATGAAATCCTCAAGATGAAAAAGATGACTAATATTGTACCAAACATTGTAAAATGAAAGCAAAATATTACTTCTCTTAGCAAAATCTTACTTCTCTTTATTATTATTTTTTGGCATATTATTATAGAAAGTAATAATATGGGATAAGAATGAGTAAAGAAGTTGTTAAACTTTTCTATCCAATATTGTGTGCATGTATCAAAAGTGATGCCTCTGAAAAATAAATAAAAAATAAAAATCAACAAACAACTTTAATGTAAGGAAGAGGGAGTGATGAGTTACATGAAGAGAGAAGGAAATAACAACCAAAGAAAAAGAGAAATGTATAGAGAAAAAGGAGGAGAATAAACATGCAATAGTTTGTTGGTTATGAATTTACTCATGTATACCGTGTATTTATGAGTGATGTTATTTGTGAACAATTTGGTCATGAGAATGGTGGGATAATATGAGGGGTTTTTTTCTTCATGTGTTGTATGTGCAAATGTAAATGGATATTCATGGACGTGAATAGTATGATATATGTGCATCTCCATATCCACGTGAATATCCATTAAACGAATGATCCATAAATTTTTAAGTAACCACATGTATATACAAATATTCATGGATAACATTTTAAAAAAGTGATTTTTATATATAACTATCGAAAATTTAACAATAAAAGTTTGTTGCATTCCTTTTTTTTTTCTTTTCCTTGTTACCAAAACATAATGATATACAGACATTACAATAAAAATATCTATACATCGTAATATCCATACATTTGATTTCTAACAAAAAAAAAAAAAAAGTTCATTACATTTAACAAAAACAAAGTACCTTGATTCAACAAAAATATAAATAAAGTTCGTTGTTTTAGAGAAGAATTGAAGTATCACGTAATACGTAATAATACTATATAACATTAGGAGTTTTTTTGACTAAAAATGAAGCTGTAGTATGGTTATTTATGTAAATTATTTACTCCAATAGCCGTGACTTATGGAAATTAGTATAATAGCAGGGACGGATATCGTCAAATCCACATTCACAATTATTAAATAACAGGTAGTTGAAATGTCCGTTTATTTTATCTATGAATTTTTATTAAGGTATCCTCCCCATATGTGCGAGTGACGTGAGTTATTAGTGATATATAAGTTATTTTTTCTATTTTTTAATTTTAATTTCTATTTTTTTAATTAAATGATTAATTAATAGAATTAGAGTTTTAGGGAAATTTTTTAAGGAAAACTTGCAGGATTAAAGATATAAATGACGATGATGCCCACAAAATTATATACGCCCACAACAAAAAACAGCTAGAGTGTAGAGGACAACATAATGTTAACTGTTAAGCTAGTTCACTAAAGAACCTAGTTTCAGATTTCATGAATACTTCCTTCCAGATATGCAAGCTTCTTGTGCAGCCGCACTTGGTGATCAGCAAATTCCGAAAACAAATCCCTCTTAGCACTGGCAATCTTGAATTCTTGAGTTCCTGAATGTACAATCTTCAAATTGCTACTCGTTCTATTGTTTCCATCCTGTGATGCATTCTGAAAGACAAAATGTTAAGCAGTGACCAAACATATATGCAAAGAACTAAATTTAATTAATGTTGCACCAAATGAAAATCTGTCGTCCCTGGTGCCTAATTAAGTGAACTTGGTGGCACAACTTATTAAAACTACAAAATTATCTGGAAGAATATAATAAGATTTTCAGAACCAATGGACTACATGTTTGACAGCATTCATTTTCATCAGGGGACCAAAAACTAGCATAAGATTGATAAATGTACAATTTTACAAATACAAATAACGTTTCTTTTGGTGCCTTAGACTGTCGACGATGTGACAATTCTATAGTCTTGACCAATAGCCATGCTCTACTACCGAGCCGTTAAATTATTCTTTGGAGGAAAAGAGGAGGAAATAAATTTGTTTGAAGGCCTACCTCAGATTTAGGAAACAGCGTTCCTATTGATGCTTTGATATTTTTGAGACCTACTTGTTTTTCAATTACCACCCATGGCCTGAAAAAAGACAGTGAAGAGGTTTAAATGGCAAATGAAAACAATCATAGATAACATATACAGAATTATCTCGCTTAGGCTTGCAGATCCATAATAATTTTGTAAGCATTGTGGGTTATATTACAAACAAAATTACTGCCAAAACAACCTGGAAGCCTTGTTAAAATAATAACTTAGGTTAACGAATCAGGTATTCAGCTTTCACGCATGAACCAATAGTAAATAACCCAAGTAAGCTATTCATCAAAATACATAACACAGGCATCAATGTTTAAGAACTATAAGTCTATACTACCTGCCAGTTGAAGATGTTATGATGTAGTTTGGATTTGTCAAGAAGTCACAAAGCTTTTGGAAATCTTGTTCAGTGTGCAACATAATGGCACCCCTGGTATATATCTCCAATGATAAACTTGGAAAAATGAACACACTAGCTGATACTTGAGTATGTTTGTGTAAGAACTCTACAGCTGTTGATGGACATAATTCTTTATCAAGATTCCCTATCAGAATCATACACACATTTCTTTTTCCTTCCAACTCTTTATCTTCCATGCTTTCGTCAAGGCTGACTAAAATAAATAAAAAATGAAAAACTGAGGAAAAGGTTTTGAAGATTTATATTATAGAACATTATCGTAAGCAAAAATATAAAGAACAATTGCGCACTGAATGAAAACCAAGGTTGATGAATATGATAAACGGGTGTAGAGCATGCTAGAGTGCAAAGTAGGTCTGAATCTGTTTATATGAACATGCATAAGGTTAGAGAAAATTTGATAATTGATAAGTCGGGTTCCCATATTCGCAAGTTCAACCTAGGAACCAAGCTTGGCCTCTCAAGGATAGTAAGATCCACCTACTAGAGGAATTGTATCTATAAAGCACGTATAATAACTTAAAATAGAGATTTATATGAAATATCTCTTAAAAAAGAACACAGATAGTTATTACCTTTTAAGTACGAAGAGATACAATTATGATAGGTAATTGACATATTAGTAATCTACCAAAAGAAAAAGAGAAACAATGATCCAAACAACATAAATGGTAATGGAACTCATCAGCTTGAGAAATAGAGCAAAGACTTCGGCAAATAGCATACATTAAACAGAATTAAAAAAAATAAAAAAAAAAATCTTTGTAAACAAATCCAACCAGTGGAATCCCTTTCGTTAGCACCTCCAAAAACATTACTACATTTTTTCATTTCATGCTCAATAATCACCCATCCACTGTATCACAGCCCACCCATCTCAAAAAACGCAGGGAAGGAGGTCTATGTGTAACATTGTTTGTTATTATTCCAACAACTTTTTGGTATAAACGTCAAGTTACACTTGAAAGCAATCCTACTCATTTACCAGAGTCCAGTAGAATCTGACATGATCCTACAGGTATAGTAAATAAATACTAAAAAAATATAATTTTAAATATTGATATGTGATTTTGACAACCATGGTTACCAAGGTCCTAACAGAGTCACGAGGAAAATCATATGAAGAGAATCATAAAAAATAAATATCAGAAAGGCATAAAAGATTTCTGCAAAACCCAATGAGTTGAATCAAATTTTAGAATTAACCACTACTATAGAATTTTAGAAACAAACCTTCAGGAGAACAGGCACCCACAACAGATCGTTTGGCGCGTCGTTTTCCCTGGAGAGGAATATAAGATATCAAACACAGAAATACATCCAAAAATCTTAAACTATAACTACAAATTTTTCAACATACAATATTACGGAAAGTACTTTGGGAACATAAAGATACATTTTACACACACTACTCACCTTTTGCATTCTTTCGAAGAATCCCATTTTGGTTTTAGTTTTTGTTCCTTTGTGACAGTTCACCACCAATTCATGTCCAGATTGTGATTCTAGTCTCCTCCTTGTAATCTCCAAGAACAAAGCCACAGCTGGATCGTGCTCTTTTATAGGCTGCACAATGCAAATGTCACCAATTTCGGCAGCAGTCAACTTTCCTTCATTTGGCCCATGTAACCAGGACAGGATAAAGGTACACAAGCACTCTGCGTCTTTTTTGCGAGAATGCTTGCGTTCTTCCACCTATAAAAACATTCACAATTTCACAATCAAACACAGATTCAGAAGTAAAATTTACTAAAAAAGGACCAACTCAGCTAAAACTTCAATTCCTGATCCTAGATGCTGCTGCTACAATAGTTATCGCAGATAATAGAAATCTAAAGCCTTAGTACGGAATGCTTCTGGGTTTTATAAAGTTAGGTTTAATCATAAACTTAATGCATATAATATCTTTACATGGATCTACCCATTAATACATGCATTTACTTACAAAAACATCCATGCATGAATAAACTTGGATATATGATTGAGTACTAACCCTTCAACCCAAAGAATGGCAATACAAACATAATATGGAATGCTTCTAGATTTTCTAAAGCTAGGTTTAATCTTAAACCTTATGCATAAAATATCTTTATATGTATCTACCCATTAATATAGGCATTTACATATAATAACATCCATGCATGAATGAACTTTATCAAAGGAATAGTCCGCCTAGAGCTCACAAGACCTAGTGTAGTCTCTAGCACATTGAATCATTAAGTTGTTTGTAACTAACTATAACTGCCTTAACTCCCTTGTAACTACGTGTCAGTGAGAATCCCCTGTTACAGGCTATAACCAGTAAACATGCAAGGTCTATAAATAGACCATTGCACCTATTGTAATCTCAATAATTCATTTCGTTGCAGAAATAACAGAATCAGCTCAAAGAGCATTTCCACCCCTAGCTAGATTTCTAATATGGTATCAGTAAAGAAGCCAATCCTGTGGCCCCCAAACAAACCTCACCAGTGCATTCCGCAGCGATGCGAGCTCTGCCGTTGATGTTTCCGTCTTCGCCACAAATTCATTCTCTGCAATCGCTGAAAAACTCGATTGAGAGAACCATCTTTTTTGGTGCCGACAGGTAGAACCTGTGATTAAGGCACACCAACTTCATTATTTGGTAAATCCTTTGATTCCTATAAAGTTCAAGAATTCGGTAGATGCTAAAGCAAATCAAATTTCTCCTGAATTCGAAGCATGAGAACAACAAGTTTAGTTGCTCCTAGCTTGGTTACAACCCACAATTTCGTGCGAAATGTTGAGACGCGTAATCAGTTGCAAGAATTATTAGCAACTATGGGATAAGATTCACGCTTATTTCCAAACACACATCAATGCAAAGCTGTTCCAGCTTCGTTCTGAGCATCGCAATACGAAATTGGACAATTGGTCTGTTTCAGAGTTTCTTCTCAAAATTCAAACCACAATTGATTCAGTTCATGTAATTGGTGAGTCTATTTCTCCATGTGAGCATCTGGATGTCACTCTTGAGGGTATGCCTCAAGATTACGAGTCTACTATCTCATTAATTAGTGGCAGGATTGGTTCCATTCCCATAGAAGTTGGAATTCTATTGCTAGGTCATGAAGCTCGCCTTGAGCATTTTTCGCAAAATGGCTTCTCCTACTATCAATCTCACTGCTTCCTCAACTGCAAATGATGCAGAGAGTACTCAAGCTCTATCCTCTAACTTAGTGCAACAATCATTTTGGCGCTTTTCTGACGGGGCAGGTGAGCGTGGTGGTCGCTCTGGCCGTCGTGGCAATGGTTGTGATGGACGTAGTTCCATCCAGTGTCAAGGGTGCCATAAGTTTGGGCACGATGCTTCTATCTGTTATCATAGATTCAAGAAGGATTACACTCTGTACCTCTTGATCACCAGCAACAGAGTAACAATTCCAATTCCACTAATTATATGGTTAATGTTAACTTTCCCCAATCACCCATGCCATGGCAGTCTAAATCTTGCCCTGTACCATGGTCTCATAATCCTTGAGTTACTTTGGATCTCCACTACGTGGTATGCCTCCACTCCCTACTCTTTCCATGCCCCACTACAACTTCTATCCACCTCAGAACTTCAAGCCTTCATTCACTAGTGCCCTACAACCTAAGCCTCAGGCATTAGTAGCTAACCTTGACTCTATAAGCTCGGTAAATTGGCATCCTGACTCTGAGGCTTCTCATCATATTACGCTCAAAACATTCAACAATTGTCCCCTTCTGAAGGCTCTGATCAAGTTTTCATTGGCAATGGGCAAGGTCTTTCTGTTCTTTCATCTGGTTCTTCCACTTTTATTTCACCTCTAAACTCTAATTCTTAATTAGTTCTCAATAATTTATTGCATGTCCTCAATATTACTAAAAATCTCCAAGTGCTAGTCAATTTGCTAAAGATAAGCATGTCTTTTTTGAGTTTCATGCTAATCACTGCTATGTTAAATCATAGGTTTCCAATGAGACTCTTCTCAAAGGATTCCTGGACAGTGTTGGCTAGTATAAATTTCCATGTCTGCTACAACCTACTTTTGGTTTGCTTCAACTCTGTCTTTAAATATCCCTACTTTAGCTTGCAATAATTCTACAAGTCCCACTGTAAATATTTGCACTGCTTATTCTCTCTGTTTTTCTACTTGGCATAGCAGACTAGGACACCCTAGTGCTGATATTCGAAGAATTGTATTGAATCTTTGTAAAATTCCATTTAGCAATAAAAGTGTTTTTGATTTCTGCGCTTCTTGCTGTCTTGGCAAAGGTCATAGACCCCCTTCATCTTAATCTTAAACTTCCAATTAATTTTGAACTTTATGCATAAAATATCTTTATATATATCAACCAATTAATATACGCATCTACTTAAAAATAGATCAATTAATGCAAGTATTTACACAAAACTATGGTTCATGACATTGAACAAACTTTCACTATTCCAATTTAAATCACACACAATCAATCGGTGCCAGAAATGAATGTGAAAAACTATATACTAAAAATCACTTCCCCTAAAATTGAACGATCTAAAGTATTGTCATAATACTTAATTTCATTATTACCTTCAGTAATGAATAGTAACAATGCTCTAAAATTAAAAGCTAAAACACATGGCAAATAACTCAAAATGGCGTTTCAAAAAAGTAGTACTAGAAGGAAAAAAATGATGAACTGCATCAATGAGAGGAATACACAATTTCACAAACAAACACAGATTCAAATGTAAATTTACTTAAAAAGACCAACTCATAGCTAAAACCTTAATTCATGTTGCTAGATGCTTCAGGTTATTGCGCAGAGAAGGGCAATCCAAAGCTCTAATATGGAATGCATCTAAATTTTCTAAAGTAAGGTTTAGCCTTAAACTTTATGCAGAAAATATCTTTATACGTACATACCCATTCATGCTACATGCATGAATGAATTTCAATAATATGATTGGATACTGACCCTTCAAATCCCCCCAATTAATTAATACAAATATTTACCCATTAATATATGCATTCTATTACAAAAGCATCCATGCATAGATGACCTTAAATAATGATTGAAAACTAACCCTTCAAATCCCCCAATCAATTAATACAGTCATGTATATTTAGTTCCACTCTAAGCCGAAATTGATTCTAGAATTGACTATGACATGTTTGGTACCTCTAAAATAGAATTGATTTTGCCTCCAAAATTGATTTTACTTGAAGCTAGAAATTGTAGCTTTTGATTCTAGAATTGATTTTTACACTTAAATTTATTGCTCAACTCACTTTTATATGAATGTATTCAAACATAAAACAGATTTACCTTCGACTCAATTTTAGTCAAAATCAATTTAATATAATCAATTCACTTAAAGTCAAATTTTCCCACCACATAACCAAACATACATATACATGAAAATGAACAAACTCTCACATTTTCAATTTACCATACACAAAATCAATCAACCTCTAAAATGAATATGAAAATTGAAAAACTTTAATACTAAAAAACACTTCCCCCAAAATTCAACTATAGCTCTGTTTGGTAAAAAAAAATATTGGATAGTTGATAAGCTAGCTTATAGTTGATGACTTATAAATTAGCTTATAGCCAATAGCAGATAAGCTAGTCGATTGAATCTGTGGTGTTTGGTAAAATTAGCGATTGAAGTAGCATATAGATATGAAATGACATGAAAAATGTGCATTAAATTAATATTTTTTTTTTTTTCAATTAAGATTGCACTGATAAAATTGAGATAAAAAGCAAAAAGCTATAAGCTAAGTGAATTAGCTTATAATAAACCACTATAAGCTCATGAAAATACGCTATAAACTCGTGTAAATATTAAGATTGTTAATATGCTATAAGCTCATTAAATTAATATTTACACCAGTTACCAAACCGGTCTTTTTTTAATCATACGAGCTTAAAAGCTATAAGTCATAAGATCAATTTTATGTCTTAACAAATAGACACATCTAACATACCATCCATCGCCTTAATATTTAACTTCATTGTTAATAACTCAAACATACATAATTAGCGACACATTAAAAATAGCAACAATGCTAAAAAATGAAAAGCTAAAAACTCAAAACGGCGTTTGAAAAAAGCAGTAAAAACAGAAGGCGAAACAACAAACGAACCGCATCAACAACAGCATCATAGAAGCGAAGATCATCAGGTGAGAAATGCAGCGAAGCGCAAACCCTAACACCCTTAACAAGCTTACGACATTCATAATCCTGAACTTGAACGGAAAGAGGTCTGAATCGTTTCTCAAATTCAACAAGCTCTTCCAATGATTCGAAAAACGAAGGTTCGAAGATATTGTCTTCTTCATCGGTGAATTTTTCGTACCTTACTCGAAGTGTTTCCTTTTCTTCTAGCGTAACCATAACGGTGTACCATGCACCGTCTTCATAGTTTCGAAACTCGGTGACGTAATTTTGATTTTGTTCGGGAACGGTTAACCGCATTTCTCTCTTCGCCGGCGTCGGAGTTTCGAAGAATGAAACGTTGTCGTTTTGTTTCGACGGTATCGTTTTCTGTTTCCCTGCCATTTCAACCTCGGGTAGTGTAGAAGGGAGCGATCAAAACTCTGAGTTTCTAAATATGAAAACTCTTCCCATTTTTCTTCATCACTTTAAATACAACATCTTTCACTTTATTAAATTACACAATTTCTTTTTTAACTTGAGATAACATTTTCGTTTATTATTTTTTTTGTTTTTATTTATTTTAAAAAAAATTATATTATATCTTCCTTTTAAAAAATAATGATACTATGTCTTATTTCAAAAATAATCATACTATATATATATGTTCTTTCAAAAAAAATAATACCATATTTAAGTCGTTTTAAGAAAGTGGATTTTTATATTTTCTTTCCTTTCCTTCATTTATAACTCACTCTCTTCCAACAAATTCTTATTTGTTGCACACATTTTATTTTTCTTTCATACAAAATAATTGTCAATAGATTAAACGTGGTATATAATTATTTTAATAATTTTAAAGTAAAATTATTAAAACAATTGTCAATAGTTTAATCAAAATTTAACTGTATTTTTCACTTAAGTAAAATTTAATTTCTCTTTAAAGAAACCCAAATATTTCAAAAACATTAATTAGATTCATAAAAAAAAAGTAAGTAGTCGTAATTAAGAAAGAATATAATTGAAAAATTGTACCATTAAATTACCAAAACAACAACTAAACAAAAACACACAATTAAATAAAAAGAAAGAGAAAGAGCACAATCAACTTTGTTAATTCCATGATTTAATGTATAAGAATAGAACTAGTAGTTATTAGGATTTGATATCCGTGCAACGTATGCAAAAAATTGATTGAAAAACATGAAGAGTTGAAGAAAAAAACTTGACGTGATACAACCATTGTCAAATATCGATTTATAAAGTTTTCACCATATTATCAACTTCAATGTAAAAATAAAGGCTAAAATATGCATTTCATTCCTGCAAATATAGGCCAGTTGAAATTTCATCCCTGAATTTATTAATCCTCCCATTATTTTCCTACAATTGTTAATCACTTGAAATTTGGTCATAATTATATATGATTACTGATGTGGCATGTCATTACACACATGGCAGCGATGTGACGGACGCTGAGTGGGTTATGACAGTAATGACTGGGCAAAATCCATAAGAAATGACCATGTTACCCTTATTGAAACCAGACAAAAGCAAAATTACTATAATACCCCCGTCTCGTTCTTCTTCCTTCTCCAAGACCCGTATTCAATCTTTTTTCGTCTTCTTCCTCCATAAACGGCCTAAAAGACGTAACTCCAAACACCAGTCAAGTAATCCAAAACGAAATTTCTGCCACATCGACGACACAAACAGATCTAACAACCATATCTGAGTTCGTCGGTGGATTCGAGTTTGACGGTGGCGCCGGCGAGTGTGTCGCAGTCAAAGAGTTTGTTGAGCTTCAATATGTTGACTCGTTTATCCTAATTCCACATTCCCATTCTCAATTGAATTCAAATTTCTCCCTCTTCCCATTCACAAGCATCGATTTGTGCTTCCAATTTGTGCTTGTATCAGTGAATTTTTTATTCCGATTCATGTACTTGCTTACAGGTGAGATGGAGAAAGCACTGGGGTGCTTGAAAACTGTCGTCTGTTTGTATCAGGAAAAAAAAGGAGGCCAAACCAACGTTTTTGATTCCCCTTTTCAATGAAGTGGTTCTGTAGGACGACAATGGGGATGGTGGTGGTTGCAGGATGGAGGCGCGACAAACAATAACAAGAGGGTCGTGGAAGGGAGATGAGTTTTCATATGGGTTGACGAAGCGGATCTGAGATGCTATAAAAAGGGTCGGCGACAATAATGCTGGTTATGATTTGATGATGGCGGCGCACGGTGGACAACGACAAGCCAAAGAGAGGAAGAGTCTGGGTCGTGAAAATGTGTAACAAGGGAGTGTGATGGTGTAGGAAATTGGTTTGATCCATTAAGGGAGAAGGAAGAAGAAGAAGATTTAAGTGGAGGAAGAAGATGATTTAAGAGGAGGAAGAAGGGCAATAACGTCTTTTCCATTATGGTTTGATTCATTAAGGGCAATTTTGTCTATTCATTAACCAAAGACAATTTCTAATAGGAGAAATTCTTAGGTGGTCATGGTCCAACACATTACCATTTGATCACAACTAATAAATATGTGACACCTCATACACATCTATTGAGAGAAGAGAGAGAAGATGAGATTTGTGAAAGAAAAAAAACATAAGAGAGAGATGAGATTCCACTGTGTTTTCCTTCATGTCTACCGGAAATTCATCACCATCCTATACAATTTGTGACTTACTCTGTAAAGTTTTCCCCTTAATACAATTTGGCTGTGTTTTTCTTGTGCTTTCGAATCTCACTTTCCGAGTCGAGTTTTCTTACTTTATGATGGCGGTTGTGGAGGAAAATTGGACGGCGGCGCCAAAGCCGGTGACGGTGGACGATGAGAGGTGGGTTGAACTGAAGAAAGAAATAAAGAGAGGAAGGTGAAGATACGCGCCCTATGTATTTCATGTTTTATCATCTTTTTTTCTTTTTCTTTTTTACTAAAAAATAAGGCCCTGGACAGGTGTCACATATTGATTGGTTGTGATCAAATGGTAATGTGTTGGTCCATGACCACCTAAGAATTTCTCTTCTAATAGTGCATTTTAAAAGATTTAAGCATACAAGAAGGAGTAGCAAAGATGTTAAGTTTTTCTTTTGTCAACAAGCTTATGTCAATATAAGAAGGATAAACAATCATGTTAAGCGTAAAACAACCGAGTAATTTTGCATGTATTTAAAAAGACTGAAAAGATACACAATCCCTTTCTACATATATACTAAAAACAAACTTTATCTATGTATAGTCTTCTTAGACAAATACAGTATAGACAAATACAATATTGTCTATGTATTAAAGGGATACAACATGCACTAAAACTCAATAGTTACCGAAAAAAGCACTACAACAAAAATAAATACAAATAACAACTTTTTCTATGTTTTAGGGATTCAATAAGGCAATACGTATTTATAAGGAATGAAGTTGAATTTGATGTATATAGGTGGTCAGAGAAACAGAGGTGAAGAAATATTTGTCTTTTAGTCACTAATTATCTTAAGATGATCCAACAATGTATTTTGATTGATTAAGTGTTTCATATGATAAAAAGTTTTTTTTTTATACTTCAACAACAAAATTTAAAGAAAAACTTAAACAAGAGCTAATATTGTGCACAAGTAAATTAGGGTGGATTCTAGGGTGAGGGGTCAACTAAGTCCCTCACTGGTGGAGCACGAAGGAAATACTGTTTGATTTAATCAATGGATCTTATTTGTTAAAAATAAAATTGAGAACATTTACATTTGTTCACACACAATCTTGTCCCATCTCTTCCCCTCTTCTTCCTCACTTCCATCACCTCATCCTTCATTTTTCTCATACCGGCGAACCTCTCGCCGTCACCAGAGTGTGGTTCTTTTCCCCTATTCCATTGATTCTTCTATCTCTATAAGAGGAGTTAAAAGATTTCAATACTCATAACTTCCGTGCGTTAAATAAACTCACTAACGATTAACGTGACTGCTTTGGGTCTAATAATTCAAAAGAAACATTGATTGATTGTATAAAGAACCGAAAAAAGAAACTAAAGAAAAAAAATATGGAAATAGCCTGTAAACCTAATGAACTCAAAAAGGCACTTCTAAGAATACAACTATGGGAGGTTCGTTTGATTACTATATGATATATGATTCATTTGTATTTTGCTTTATTGAATTTTGTTTTGATTTCTGATTTTGTCTTTATGATTTTCCTACCTTTAATAATTTGACTTACTTGGTGAT
>Ga0315913_1001813_pt1 | contig 24273 bp, 22 predicted proteins | sample MpolsnodulesMG_FD_207736 | JGI IMG/M metagenome (GOLD analysis project Ga0315913, IMG submission 207736) | Medicago polymorpha root nodule microbial communities from Los Angeles, California, United States - small nodules | ecosystem: Host-associated > Plants > Roots > Nodule | place: USA...
CATGCCAAACAAAAGTTTGGATGCATTCATCTTTGGTTAGTTCTTTGAAGCCCCCTTTGACAATTTCTCATATACAATGTCTTACTTTTATTTTTCACTTTATTTTAGCTTGTATACAATATATTTAATAATAAACAATTATTTCACTGACAGTGATGTTTTTGGAAGATAATGATTTTGATGACTTTACTTTATATCTTGATATCATGTTCAAAATATTATACATCAAAAAATAAGCTCCTGGATTGGAGGACACGATATAGGATAATCGAAGGAGTAGCTTGGGGATTGCTATATCTTCACAGAGATTCCAGACTAAGAATTATTCATAGAGATTTGAAGGCAAGTAATGTCTTGTTAGATGAGGAGCTGAATCCAAAAATATCAGACTTTGGTATGGCTAGAATCTTTGGAGGGGGAGAAGATTAGGCTAATACTTGCAGGATTGTTGGAACTTAGTAAGTGTGCCTTCCTTATTCAATATTTTAATAGTAATAACTGGAGAGTAATTTTTTATATTTTAATGCAGTGGCTATATGTCTCCGGAATATGCAATGCAAGGATTATTTTCAGAGAAATCAGATGTTTTTAGTTTTGGTGTTTTGGCCTTAACAAACCATTGATGTTTTTATCTCGTTGACACAACATTGGAGTGTCTGATCATTTGTTTTATTTTTTCTTTTATCTCATTTAGGTGTGGATGCAATGGAGGGGAGGCAATATTTTATCTCTAATAGATCAAGGAATATATGATCCTAGCCATCATGATTACATTTTAAGGTACATACAGATAGGACTTTTGTGCGTACAAGAACATGCTGTAGATATATAGGCCCACTATGGCTGCGGTAATTTCCATGCTTAACAACGATGCTGCATTAGTTTCTCGTCCGAGTAAACCTGCATTCATCCTGATGAAGAATATGTTGAATTCAAAGTGGCATGAAGAATATAAAAGTGTTGGTTCCATCAACAATGTCAGTATTACAGAAATCTGTGGCAGATAGCACACTAAGGGCTTTAAGAAATGTTTTTAATGTCAATGGATATGTGGTCAATGCTAGAAACTTTGTAATTGATATGATTTGTGGGATAAGAAAATCTAGTAGAACAAAAGATGCGTTATGCATTTTCGTTGGTTGCCTCTTTTCTTATTGATACAATATTTGCAGACTGCGTTGGTTGTGGATAGTTTGTATGTTGATGTCTCCACAACTTCCAAAAGATTAACAATTACCACTTTAAAGAGCTATTTTGAACATTGTCTATATCTTTTTGTTGAAGTAAACAAAGCAATTCAATTGAATATTAATTAATAGTCTGAATTTTTTGAACAGAAAATATTAGTAATTCATTGTTAATACTTAATAAGGTTATTAGGTAGATTCAAAACCACATTATTTTATTTCTTCAACCTCTATGTTCCTCCTTTAATAAATAAATACAATAGACATGTGTCTAAAAATTACTAATCTGAACCAACTTGAAATTTTTGGAAGATATCAAATTCATTGCTAGCCTAGTAATAGTTAGTTAGTTCGGCAATAGGAATCACGGCTGTCAATATTGTTGATTTTCTACTATTTTTATGCTATTACTGACCACTATTCTGTTTATAGCTATTCATATTGATTTAGTGGGTTTGCAAATAACAAAACTCTTATAACCTGTTATAGCAAGTCAAACTGATGGTGTACGGATACACCGTATCTGAAGTATCGCACCCTAGTCTCCACCTATTGGGTGACCTGGTTTCATGAAAATGACGTGGCTTTTATATTTTATAAAATCATTGACTATTTATGAATAAATTGATTAACTATTGTATATTAAACTAGATGAGGTTACCTGTGATGTATAAAATGAATGATTCAAAGATATAGTTTTACAAACCATTAGATAACTAGTCCAATATTGTTTTATCAGTTACTTGATACACCTGCCTAAGGAAAATTTGAATGTAGAAATGATTCTGATAGATGTGAGATCATACAAGTTGAATTAATATCATAATAAAAAGAGGGAAGGAAAGAATATAGAAGTGATAACCTTATTAAATCGTAAAATGTCTCTACAAGCTTTTAGCGTGCGACATCATTAAATCAAACAACCTTTTTTATTTGAAATGGTAGCAATCTTCAGAATCATTACTTATGGTTTGTGAGACTGTTAACATAAAGAAGGAACTAGGATGTTTCAAATCTTAATGGATAAGAAAGAGTGGCTGTTGATGCATCATACTGTAACTGTTGAACATATACTCTACATCTAATGGGTTTCTGCAGCGGCGCAAATTTGTTTTCTGTTTTGTTCATTGTGTTTTTGTATTTGCTACATGTTAGTATCGGTATAGACACCATCACATCATCCCAATTCATCAAGGACCCTGAAACTCTAATCTCCAAAGATGGTAACTTCACCTTGGGATTCTTTAGCCCTAAAATTTTTGAATTTGGTGGAAGTCTCAATGTACAATCATATGGGTGGCTAACAGAAACAAACCACTGAGTGATTCTAATGGGATTATCTCAATATCTGAGGATGGAAATCTTGTGGTATTTAGTGGACAAAAACAAGTCATTTGGTCATCAAATTTTTCTAACACAACGTCAAATACTACTTCTGCCCTGTTTTCAGACTATGGTAACCTTGTCCTTTTTGAAAGCACAACAGGAAGCATCTTGTGGCAGAGTTTTCAAAAACCTTCGGATACATAAAATCAAATAGTATCAAGAATAATAATGATAAAATATTTCAATCCCCCTCTAAGTTGGTGCATAGATATCAATCACAAAGCTCTTGGTCAAAATGTCTGTTGTTTAGATTTGAAGACACAAAGTATTCCAAAATCTATTTTCTCCTTTATAGAGTGACAATCAATTTCAATGTTCTTTGTTCGATGAATTCAAATAACTTCAAGGGAAGTTCCACAGTCATTTTCAACTCCTTTAGAACTCGAAGAATCCAAATATTCTCACAAATTCCTTTGACAACTCAATTTCTACACTGCTTATAGAAACTACTCCAAGCTTCTTACTTCTCCATGTTACCAAGTTTCTTCACACATAAATACAATAACCTACGGTAAACTTTTGATCCGTATAGACATTCCATGACCAATCTTCATCAATGAATATAGCTATAGCCACATTTTTGTTCTATTTTTTTTCTTCCAAAGAATAGGCCTTTTTCGAGGGTAGCCTTCAAATATCTCAAAATTATACAGACGGTGTCAAGGTGTTTTTCATAAATTGTTGGCAGCGTTAACAGAAAATGCAATATCAGGGTCCAAGTAATCTTTAGTATCTTCCTGTGTCAAGTCTGTCCCCCAAAGTTCTTTATGTGAGTGCATGGGATTATCAGCTGGTGGTCTATATACACTCATACCGGTTTCTCGAAAGAAATCAAGAACATACTTCCGTTGGGAACTGCTCTTCCTTTCTTTAGAGACCCAAAGTTTTTTAATTTCAAATATTGCTTTCAGGTTTTTCTTCCGTTTCTCCATTTCTGTCACATCATCTCCAGATGATATATGCAATTTTTTGCTGTGTTGAATTTTTTATGGTGTTGTAAGAGAGGTGTCTATGTAGGGTGAAAGTAGCCATTGGAAGTAAGGTTGTACATAACTAATTTTGCCTTGTTTTACAAGTTCTTAATGAAGTATAGTCAAACGGATGATATTGTATTTTTTTAAGGAAGTAAATTTGCAAATCAGAAAGTTATAGTTTTATGAAAACGATATAGTTTTTATATACTAGAATCATTGACTTTTTAGGATCATACTGATAAACTATTTGATGAGGTTGTCTTTGAGTAGAAAATGAATGATTCAAAGTTATAGTTTTTGAAAACATTGTACAACTAATATTATTCTATCGAGTACAAGGCACCTGACCATGAAAATTTTGAATAAAGAAACGATTCTCGTAAATCTTGGAGAATACATAATTGATTTCATGAAATAAAAAAGACAGTCAAGAGAAAAAATGTGAAATGTCTCAAACAACATTAATTTTTGTTGAAATGATAGAGATTTTCAGCACTTTGATTTACTTGTGATTTTTGAGACTCTTGACTTTAAGAAGGAAATCTCAAATCATTATTAATAAGAAAGAGTGGTTGTTTTTTGTATCATTGTCTAATTGTTGATCGTATAATGGGTTTCAGTCTCTGTTTAAATATGCTATCTGTTCTATTCATTTTGTTTTGCTATTTGTTACAAATTAGTATTGCCATAACCAACATCACATCATCCCAATTCATAAAGGACACTGAAACTCTTATCTCCAAAGATGGTAACTTCACCTTTGGATTCTTTAGCCCTAAAAATTCTACAAATCGCTACGTTGGAATTTGGTGGAAGTCTCAGTCTACAATCATATGGGTGGCAAACAGAAACCAACCACTGAATGATTCTAACGGGACTGTCACAATATCTGAAGATGGAAATCTTGTGGTATTGAATGGGCAGAAACAAGTCATTTGGTCATCAAATGTTTCCAACATAGCAACCAATACAAGTTCTCAGTTTTCCGACTTTGGTAACCTTGTCCTTTCGGAGAGCACAACTGGAAACATTTTATGGCAGAGTATTCAGCAACCTTCAGATACATTACTTCCTAGCATGAAACTATCTATCAACCAAAGAACAGGTAAGAATGTAAAACTCGTATCATGGAAAAGCCCTTCGGACCCATATGTTGGCAACTTTTCTTGTAGGACAGTTGAACGCCTAAATATAATCGAAGTGTTTATTTGGAATGGAACTCAACCATATTGGCGCAGTGGTCCCTGGAATGGTGGGGTCTTCACTGGGGTACATACAATGACAGTTGCATATTTTTTTGGTTTTCGTGTAGGTGATGATGGAGAAGGGAATATTGACATATATTATACATTACAAAATGACGAAGAGTTTTTGATCTATCAGCTGACTTCACAAGGAAAATTAGACGAGATGCGGTGGGATAATGAGACTAAAGAAATGAAAGTGACATGGACAACCCGAGAATCAGAGTGTGATGTTTATGGTATATGTGGGGCCTTTGCAAGCTGCAGTTCATTGAGCTCACCAATATGTAGCTGTTTGAGAGGATTTGTACCGAGAAACATAAAAGAATGGAATGCACATAACTGGACCGGTGGGTGTGTTAGGAGAACACCTTTGCAATGTGAAAGGGTCAACGATAATACAACAAATACAAAGGAAGATGGGTTTTTGAAATTGCAGATGGTTAAAGTTCCAGATTTCGCAGAAGGTGTAGCTGTTACACCAGACATATGCAGAAGCTTATGTTTGCATAATTGCTCATGTGTTGCGTATTCTCATGATTCTGGGATTGGCTGTATGTCTTGGACTGGGAATCTACTTGACATACATCAACTCCAAAGTGGAGGACTCGATCTATATGTTCGTGTAGCCTACACAGAACTTGGTATGCTCTAGGTGTTATTTGTTAAACCATTTGAAACATAGGTCATTAACTTGATTCTATTTCTTAGGAGTTAGGATTTTATTTGATTTTTTATATTTTATATTTATATTTTTCCTATATACAGATAGACGGCGAATCAAGACGACCATCATTATAAGTACAGTAATAACTGGAACTCTTATATTTGTCATATGTGCATATATCTGTTGGAGGAGGACATCAAACCACCCAGGTATTATAAAATAACCGTGTATTTAACTTTTGTCATCAAATTTACTTTATTTTCATTGATAAGGAACTAAGCTCAAATTATGTTATTTACTGCAGCTAGACTGTGGCACTTTATTAAATCTGCAAGAAAAAAGAACAACAAAGCTTTCCCACTATTTGATCAAGGTGGATCACCCGAAAATTACACTAGTGACGATGTGATTGGAGAAATGTCTCAAGTCAAATTACAAGAGCTATTAAAATTTGATTTTGAAAAACTTGCAACCGCCACAAACAACTTCCACTTGTCCAACAAACTTGGACAGGGTGGTTTTGGTCCCGTATATAAGGTACCTTAAATGCAACATTGTTATAATATTTTATAACCATTGTCTATAGCTGTTGTAACATAATATTTTCTTCTAGGGAAAACTGCAAGATGGCCAGGAAATAGCTGTTAAAAGACTCTCTAGAGCATCTGGACAAGGGCTGGAGGAATTCATGAATGAAGTAGTGGTCCTTTGTAAGCTTCAACACCGTAATCTTGTAAGACTTCTTGGCTGCTGTATTGAAGGCGATGAAAAGATGTTGATGTATGAGTACATGCCAAACAAAAGTTTGGATGCATTCATCTTTGGTTAGTTCTTTGAAGCCCCCTTTAGCACTTTCTCTTATACAAATTCATACTTTCATCTTTCGTTTCAACTCTGAGTTTTTTTGGAAGTGAATAATTTTGATGGATTCACTTTATATTTTAGTATTATGTTAAAAATGTTATATTGCTACCCTTATTTTTAGATCCCTCAAAAAATAAACTCCTGGATTGGAGAACACGACACAACATAATAGAAGGAATAGCTCGAGGATTGCTGTATCTTCACCGAGATTCTAGGCTAAGAATTATTCATAGAGATTTGAAGGCCAGTAATGTCTTGTTAGATGAGGAGCTGAATCCAAAAATATCGGACTTTGGCATGGCTAGAATCTTTGGAGGCGGAGAACATCAGGCCAATACTAGCAGGATTGTTGGAACTTAGTAAGTTTTTCTACCTTATCCAACATTTTAGCAGTAATGATTGGAGAATGAATTTTTGTATTTTAATGCAGTGGCTATATGTCTCCCGAGTATGCAATGCAAGGATTATTTTCAGAGAAATCAGATGTTTTTAGCTTTGGTGTTTTGATACTAGAGATTGTTACCGGGAGAAGGAACTCAATTTTTTATGACTTTGAGAATTCTCTGACCCTTTTAGGATTTGTAAGCCCCACCTAACCATTTTTGGCTCAATTATGTCTTTTTTTTATTTCGTTTACACAACGTTCCATTGTCTGATTTTTATGTATTTTTTCTTATCTCTCATTTAGGTCTGGATACAATGGACAGATGACAATATTTTATCTCTAATAGAGCGAGGAATATATGATCCTAGTAATCACAATTACATTTTGAGGTACATACATATAGGACTTCTGTGCGTTCAAGAACATGCTGTGGATAGGCCCGCTATGGCTACAGTAATTTCTATGCTTAACAGTGAGGCTGCATTACTTCCTCCTCCTAGTAAACCTGCATTCATCCTGAGGCAAGATATGTTGAGTTCAAAGAGTTCCATTAACAATGTCAGTGTTACACAAATCGGTGGCAGATAGCACACCAAGGGTTCTAAGATTTTTTTTTTTATGTCAATTGATACATGGTTACTGCTAGAAATTTGTTAATTGATATGAAAACTCTAGTATAATAAAAGATGCATAATGTATTTTCCTTGATTTCTATTGTTTTATTGATATAAGTTTTGCATGTCTTCTGCCGCAGACTACTTTCATCAGGTACAGTTGTCTGTTCATAATAGTAAAGGGCCAACTTGCATGTTGACCATAAGTTTTTGAAAGTAAACAAAAAATAAATGAAATTGAATATGAATTGGTCTGGATTCTTTTGAAGAAAAAGTGTTAGTAATTCATTGTTAATGATGTTATTCGGTAGATTCGAAACCATATTTCTTTGGACCTCGTTGTTCCTCCTTTAATACATAAACACAATAGACGACGAATAATGATAGTTAAATACAATACTACACAAGGAAAATTAATTACAATATTTTCATTTGCAATACCACTGACATGAACTTCGTATGGTCCAGCAACTTCTGCTTCTTCATCACGAACCATTCTATCGTCCGGTAACCTGAATATCTGAAATAAATAAAAAGGGATTGGGGTGAGACAAGATGTCTCAGTGAGTTCCACTTATCCTAGGCTGTAGGCAATCACAGGGAACCTAGGATCGCCATATGTTCTAATCTCAACCCATTTCAGGTTTATATAGTCTTTATCATACATAACTGAGCGATCAGGGATAACTAGGATCGCTACTTAGAATATTATCATGATTCTATCATAATGTCATATTCTTATTCATACACATACTCATATCATAATTCTTGACTTAAAAGTTAATGTCATTAATTATACATTTCATGTGTGCATATTTATCTCTTCGTTGTTGTGAACGATAACTATTTCATTCTGTTACTATGAGCCGTACCTCATAGGCTACATTATCTCTTCGTTGTAGCAAACGGAGTTTTCACACTTGTTACTATGAGCCGTACCTCATAGGCTACATTATCTCTTCGTTGTAGCAAACGGAGTTTTCACACTTATTACTATGAGCCGTACCTCATAGGCTACATTATCTCTTCGTTGTAGCAAACGGAGTTTTCTCAATTATATATTTTTTCTATGAGCATGTTACTTTTTATTTTTATTTTTATGAGCATGTTAATCATTTCAATTTTTCTTTCAAATCATTTCTACGAGTACATACATCAACTGCCTTGCTTAGTATTTTATTGCTAGAACACATTTATATGATCAACACTTTCATAACATTGATATCATATAAAATTTCATTCACATTATCATGACTTTGCATAACCATTAAAACCTCGTTTGTACCAAGTAAAAGTAAATAACAAAGTTAAAATGACATAGTTCAAACTACCCAACGGGAGAGTTAACTAACTAAGGAACTCACCTTGACATTTTCCTGAATTATCTACACCATTTAAGTCTCAAATAAACTCTTGTCAGCTTCATAATCGCTTTTCTGCAAAAAAACAGTTTATTGCGGCTTTTTACGTCAGCTTCTATTTTTATGTATTTCAACTTCAAAACAAACACTTATTCAACCATTTGAACATGTATATTAAGTTCCAGAACCATTCCCCCAATTTAAATTCACGTTTTAGCTTATTTCGGACAAATCCAAGCCAAACCCGTAGGCAATTTTTCAGCATAAAATTCAAACTTCAAACGCGTTTTCTGAATCCATTCCTGACCCGAAACATACAAAATTTATATCCAAACTGAAGGGAATGAAGTGTAGAATCCAAAAATCTAATAATTACTCAATTATGGGTTACACAGCCAGATACACGTCCCAAATACCATAATTCTGTCCTTACGAATTTTTAAACTAACATTCCAAAATATTCAGCCGTGATCAGTCTCACCATCACACTCAATTTCAACACCATCACACTCAATTTCAACACCACCACTCCATAATACAGCAAAAATAATTCGTTTCAAGGTGCTCATATAACTATTTTCATCCAATTCCATATCAATTCTTTAATCCCAATCTACCAACTTCTCTAGTTACCATGAACTCTAATAACATACACATACAACTACTAAAACCTTTAACAATTTCAGCCATCAATTCAACTTGCAGCTTAGTAAAGAATTAGTAAAGAACTCACCTTATTTAGAAATTTCCTCTTGTGATCCTTGAGCCAAAATCCAAAACTCAAGCCACTAGCCTCGATCCTTTCTCTTCCAATAGCTCCTAGTTTTAATCCACTCTTGAGTGCTCCAAAGCAAACTTACGTAATGAATTTTCTATGCATTGGAGTGAAAGTGATGAATTGAACCAAGAGAGGGAGAGGGCGGTTTTGGGAGTGAGGATGAAATTCAAACTTTGTTCTTGCTTAATCCACCACTAGAAACTCATATGAAGCATTGTTAGATGATTCCATGGAGGATTTGGGTGAAATTTTTGGTTGTCAAGGTGGAGAAGGATGAGGCCGAAAATGAGAGGAGAAGAGGGGAGAAAAATCTAGAAATTTTGAGAAAAGAAGGTGGAAGAATGAGTGGATAAGGTTCCAAACTTTTTTTTTTTTTTTAAAAAGAAATCTCAAGTCCCAAATGACCAAAATGCCCGTTAAGAGAAAAGACATAATTATCCTCCGTTAATGCGTAACCATTTAATTTCTCAAATCTGTTGGAATAATATGCGAGATATTTACCGAATATTGTCGCATTTCTGAATAAATAATTAACCCTTCAGAAATTATTTTCGTTCCGACATGTTCCACTGATACGACAGTCTATTTAAAAATTCAGCGGGATATTACATAAATGATTCCATTTATGTGAGAGGATAAAAGTTGATTTAATGAAATAAAACAGACAGTTAGGACAAAATGAAAAGTAAAATGTCTCAAAAACCTTTTTCTTTTACAATGCTAGAGATTTTCAGAACCATGCATTACATGTGATTTGTGAGACCATTGACTTTAGGAAGGAAGTCTTGAATCTTATGAATAAGAAAGAGCGGCCGTTTATGTATCATATAATGAGCTTCAGATGCTGTTCAAATCTGTTTTCTGTTTTATTCATTCTATTTTGCAATTTGTTACACATTAGTATTTCCATAGACACCGTAACATCATCCAAATTCATCAAGGACCCTGAAACTCTAATCTCAAAAGATGGCAACTTCACCTTTGGATTCTTTAGCCCTATAAACTCTACAAATCGCTATGTTGGAATTTGGTGGAAGTCTCGTTCTACAGTCTTATGGGTGGCTAACAGAAACCAACCACTGAATGATTCTATTGGGATTGCCACAGTATCTGAAAATGGAAATCTTGTAGTACTGAATGGACAGAAACAAGTCATTTGGTCATCAAATGTTTCCAACATAACATCCAATACCACTGTCCAGTTTTCAGAATATGGTAACCTCGTCCTTTTGGAGAGCGCAACTAGAAACATGTTACGGGAGAGTATTCAGCAACCTTCAGATGCATTACTTCCCGGTATGAAACTTTCTATTGACAAAAGAACAGGAGATAAATTAATTCTCACGTCATGGAAAAATCCTTCTGATCCATCTGTTGGGAGTTTCTCTTCTAGTGCTGTTATACGGGATAATATAGCTGAAGTGTTTATTTGGAATGATACTTGGCCGTACTGGCATAGTGGCCCATGGAATGGTGGAGGTTTTACAGGAATACTGACTACGACCGACGCACATATTTACGGTTTTCAAGGTGGAAATGATGGAGAAGGGAATATAAATGTATATTCTACAATCCCAACTGACGAGAAATTTGTTACGGCCTATATCTTGAATTCAAAGGGAAAATTAGAATCAACATCGTGGGATGGTGAGCGGAATGAAGTGCAAGTTACATGGACAAGCCGAGTTTCAGAGTGTGATGGTTATGGTATATGTGGGGTATTTGCAAGCTGTAGTTCACTAAGTTCACCAATTTGTACCTGTTTGAAAGACTTTGAACCCAAGAAGATACAAGAATGGAATAGAAACAATTGGACTGGTGGGTGTGTCAGGAGGACACCTTTGCAGTGTGAAAGGGTCAACAATAAAACCACTGGTACAAAGGAAGATGGGTTTATGAAACTGCAGATGGTTAAAGTTCCTGATTTTGCAGAAGGTGCAGCTGTTGCACCAGACATATGCAGAAGCTTATGCTTGCAGAATTGCTCATGCGTTGTGTATTCTCGTGATGCTGGAATTGGTTGTATGTCTTGGACTAGGAATCTAATTGATATACAACAACTAGAAAGTGGAGGACTTGATCTATATGTTCGCGTATCCCATGCAGAACCTGGTATGCTCTAGCTGTAGTTTGCTATAGCATTTAATACATAGTTCATTAACTTGGTTGTTACTATTGGATTCGAATTGATTTTTTTTATTTTTTCAACTTAAGTTTTCCCTATATACAGATAGAGGGAGAAACAAAACAATCATCATTACAATATCAGTGATAATAGGAACTCTTGTAATTGTCCTTTGTGCATATATCATGTGGAGAAGGATATCAAACAACTCAGGTAATATACAACCTTTGTGGATTCAACTATAGTAATATAATTTAATTTTTTATATGTTCACATGAGCTGAGCTTAAATTATGTTTTTCATTGTATTTAAAAATAAAGCTTTCATACTATTTAATAAAGGTGGAACGTCAAAAGATAACAATAGTGATGATATAATTGGAGGACTATCTGAAGTTAAACTACAGGAGCTATTACTATTTGATTTTGAAAAGCTTGTACTGCCGCAAACAACTTCCACTTGTCCAACAAACTTGGACAGGGTGGTTTTGGTCCTGTGTACAAGGTGCTGTAAATGCAACACTGTCATAAACCATTGTCTATAGTAGTTTGTTGTTGCTTACTATTTTCTTTCTGGGGAAACTGCAAGATGGTCAAGAAATTGCAGTTAAATGACTTTCTAGAGCATCTGGCCAAGGGCTAGAAGAATTCATGAAGGTCGATACTAATATGTGATTCAAGAGTGCAGCTCCGAGCAGTTCTCCTCCTCCTCATTTTAGGTCTTCATGTCACAACTGTTGATACCTAGATGTTGATAATAGTTTATATATGAAAATTAGCCTTGTGAAATAAAAATGATAATAATAATTTAATAATGTGACAATCTTTAAATCAAATTTACAATAGCAAACTTGCAGGACCACTTACTTCAGAGCTTTGTGTTCATACATATAAGTTAAAAACTTGTGAGTAGAAATCAAATACAACATTTTCAAAGTTAATTGGTTGTATGTTGAAAAGAAGTGATTTTGCAAGTAATAAAATCTTTTATACCCTTCTGTTGCAAGTCAAACTGGTGTTGCATTGGTACATGGTGGCATCTAAAGTGGTGCCCACCTATTCGATGACCTGGTCGTGTGAGAATGATACAGTTTTTATAGATTTTAGAATTATTGACTTTTAAGAAATATACTGATAAACTATTTTATATTATTAGTCAAAAAAATGAATGATTCAAAGTTATAGAAAGAATTAGACAACTTTTATTATATTATCAATTTCCTGAGACACGGTCAAATTTGAATACAGAAATGAAAAAGACAGTCCAAGTTGATTTCATGAAATAAAAAACACAGTCAAGGACCATGCATTATTGAAATGATAGAGATATTCAGAACCATGCATTACTTGTGATTTTTGAGACCGTTGACTTTAAAAAGAAAGTCTCAAATCTTTATGAGTAGAGTTACTGTTGGAGGATCACAGTGTAACCGTTGATCATATACTACAATCATCCGACTAATGGGTTTCAGCAGCTGCTCAAATCTGTTATTTGTTTTGTTGATTCTGTTTTCCTATTTGTTACATGTTAGTATCGGTATAGACACCATCACATCATCCCAATTCATCAAGGACCCTGAAACTCTACTCTCCAAAGATGGTTCCTATGCCTTGGGATTCTTTAGCCCTGGAAATTCTATAAATCGGTACGTTGGAATTTGGTGGATGTCTCGTTCTATAGTCGTATGGGTGGCTAACAGAAACCAACCGCTGAATGATTCTAATGGGACTGTCACAATATCCGAAGATGGAAATCTTGTGGTATTAAATGGACAGAAACAAGTCATTTGGTCATCAAATGTTTCCAACATAGCAACAAATACAAGTTCTCACTTTTCAGACTATGGCAACCTTGTCCTTTTGGAGAGCGCAACTGGAAACGTATTATGGCAGAGTATTCAACAACCTACAGATACATTACTGTCTGGTATGAAACTTTCTATCAACAAAAGAACAGGTGAGAAATCAAAACTAAGATCATGGAAAAGCCCTTCTGATCCATCTGTTGGGAGTTTTTCTTCTAGTAGTGTTGAACGCGGAAATATACTGGAAGTGTTTATTTGGAATGAAACTCAGCCATACTGGCGCAGCGGTCCCTGGAATGGCGGGGTCTTTACAGGGATAGATACTATGACAACTGCCTATTTCAACGGTTTTCAAGGTGGAGATGATGGAGAAGGGAATATTAATATATATTTTACGATACCAAATAATGAGGTGTTCTTGATCTATAACCTGAATTCACAAGGAAAGTTAGAAGAAATGCGGTGGAATGACGAGGAGAAAGAACTGGAAGTTAAATTCACTAGCCGGAAATCGGAGTGCGATGTTTATGGTATTTGTGGGGCATTTGCAATTTGTAATTCATTGAGCACGCCAATTTGCAGCTGTTTGAAAGGGTTTGATCCACTGAACATACAGGAATGGAATAGACACAATTGGACTGGTGGGTGTGTTAGGAGAACAGCTTTGCAATGTGAAAGGGTCAACGATAATACCACAAATACAAAGGAAGACGGGTTTTTGAAATTGCAGATGGTTAAAGTTCCTGATTTTGCAGAAGGTGTAGCTGTTACACCAGATATATGCAGAAACTTATGCTTGGAGAATTGCTCTTGCACTGCGTACTCTAACGATGCTGGGATTGGCTGTATGTCTTGGACTGGGAATTTACTTGACATACAACAACTCGAAAGTGGAGGACTTGATCTATATTTTCGCGTATCCGAGGCAGAGCTTGGTATGTGCTAGGTGTTGTTTATTAACTTTATTCTATCTCTTTGGTTTTGATTGACTTTGCTATCTTTCAAATTTAAATTTTCCTATTTACAGATAGTGGGACAAACAAAACAATCATTATTACAATTATAGTGATACTAGGCACTCTCTTAATCGTCATTTGTGGTTATATCATGTGGAGAAGGACTTCAAAAAACTCAGGTAAGATTATACCGTCTTTGTCGATTCAACCGTAGTAATATAACTTTAATTTTCTCACTATATAATAAAGGTGGAAGATCAGAAGAAAATAATAGTGATGATGCAATTGGAGGATTTTCCCAAGTTAAACTACAGGAGCTGTTAGTATTTGATTTCGGAAAGCTTGCAACTGCCACAAACAACTTCCACTTGTCCAACAAACTTGGAGAGGGTGGTTTCGGTCCAGTATACAAGGTATCGTAAATACAACTAAGTTTTCATGTCCGATTCTGAAGCCATTCACTATAGTTTTCATGTGTGAATCTTAAACCATTCTCGATAGTTTTCTCATATAATTTTCTTCTAGGGAAAACTCCAAGATGGTCAGGAAATAGCAGTTAAAAGACTTTCTAGAGCATCTGGACAAGGGTTGGAGGAATTCATGAATGAAGTAGTGGTCCTTTGTAAGCTTCAACACCGCAATCTTGTAAGACTTCTTGGCTGCTGTACTGATGGTGATGAAAAGATGTTGATGTATGAGTACATGCCAAACAAAAGTTTGGATGCATTCATCTTTGGTTAGTTTTTTGAAGCACCCTTTAGCAATTTCTCATATATATAATTCCATATTTTCATGTTTCTCTTTGTTTTAAACTGGTCTAAGATATTTAAGCATAAGGAATTGTTTCACAGCAGTGAGTTTTTTTATACCATGCTAATAGTGTGATTTTTATTACTACACTTCATATTTTAGTATTATGCTACAAATAGTATAAATGCCACTCGTATATTTTAGATCCATCAAAAAATAAACTCCTAGATTGGAGAACAAGGTATAACATTATAGAAGGAATAGCTCGAGGATTATTGTATCTTCACAGAGATTCAAGACTAAGAATTATACACAGAGATTTGAAGACAAGTAATATCTTGTTAGACGAGGAGCTGAATCCAAAAATTTCTGACTTTGGTATGGCTAGAATCTTTGGAGGGAGAGAAGATCAGGCCAATACTACCAGGGTTGTCGGAACTTAGTAAGTCTGATCTTCCTTGCTCGATACTAATATACTATTGTATAAATACTTGGCGAATAAACTTTTATACTTAAATGCAGTGGCTATATGTCTCCCGAATATGCAATGCGAGGACTTTTTTCAGAGAAATCAGATGTTTTTAGCTTTGGTGTTTTGATTCTAGAGATCGTTAGTGGGAGAAGAAACTCAAGCTTTTATGACAATGAGCATGCACCGAGTCTTCTAGGATTTGTAAGACTCAACAGTTCGATTTTGACTCAATAACACACTCTTTTTTCCTTTTTGCTGATGCAACTAACAAATATCTGAAACTTGTTTTTTCTTTTCATTTAGGTATGGATACAATGGAGGGAAGAAAATATTTTATCCTTAATAGATCCAGAAATATATGATCATAGTCATCGCAAGAATATATTGAGATGCATACATATAGGACTGTTATGTGTACAAGAATCAGCTGCAGATAGGCCTACTATGGCGACAGTAATTTCTATGCTTATCAGTGAGGCTGCATTTCTTCCTCCTCCAAGTCAACCTGCATTCATCCTGAGGCAGAATATGTTGAATTCAAAGTCACCCGAAGAAAATCAAAGTATATGTTCCATTAATACTGTCAGTGTTACAGATATGTGTGGCAGATAGCACACTAAAATTCTGGTGACATAATTGTTATTACAAATATCCACTAGCATTACCATTGCTTAAGTTATTTACCTAGTAATTGCATGTAGAGCCAGAATCTTGTAGATTCTATGGCTGCCAGATTCTACATTATAGATAAAGATGTATATGATACAGTTTTTACACTGTTGTAGTTATAAATATCTGGTTCTATATATATGTTAAATCAGAAGTGTGCAGGAGAAAATTTTGTGTGGACTGGAGAGTAAATGAGCATTTGAGAGGTGATTGACACCAACAATTGGCTGAACTCTATGGTCAAATCTCGTATGTTCTTTGTTTGCATTTTTCGTATCTGTTTTCTTTTAAACCGGGGACGCCGTTCTAACAAAGTGTTTATATTATGAAAAATTAGAGAAAGAGGATGAAAATGAATTTTAAACTTGCTGGTTGAAATCTTGGTGAGCAGAGGAGGAACATTTGGGAATGAAAAGAGAAAAACACAACAAAAAGACTCATTCCTAAACAGACCAAGTTGATTGAACTTTTGGGAATGTTCCTCCTCTTAATTTAAGAATGAGTCTTAATGAGTCTTTTTGTTCTGTTTTTCTCTTTTCATTTTAAAAGTAGAAAATCCATTTACTATTATTTTTGTTGATTTTCTCGTTTTGACTACGTATGCAGCATAGCCATAGGTTCATTGGTTTTATGAAATTTGTAGGCTAAAGAAAGTAATCTCACATAAGCAGAAATTCAAAAAGTAAATTTATGGAAATATATCAAATAGAAAAATAGTTATGAGCATATATTGATATCAAAATACAAAGATCCACATTTTGATAGATTGAAAGATATCAGAAATTTGCAAAAGACATGTAGATTAGTACTTCTACGGAATTACATACTTCTAAGATGGTATTTGAGCCTTTCAAGATCCATTGTGTCATCTGCTATCAGGCTACCCACCATTTATGTCCACGAATCAAACCTAATAGTGTTGTTCGCGAGGGCTCCATTAAGAGTCCCACGTTGGGGAGGCCATCTCCTACCCGACGTGGGACTCTTGACACACTCCTCACACTCAGGACTGAACATCTGAAGTCTGGACATAAATGGTGGGTGGTCCGATAACAGAAACATAATATTAGGTGGTCCAACGGATCATGAAAGAAGCTCTGATACCATCATAGAAATCATGGTTGTGCATAACACAACCCCACAAAACCGGTTTGTGAGTTGAGAACTACCCCTACTTATAAACACATTATCGGACCATCTCCTATCCAATGTGGGACTGTGAACCAACTATGATTTTCGAACTCCTTACATTCATATCAAAAATCACTCGAAGTTATTGCACGAACAAACTCCATTTTCGAACATGTGCCATCTTTTCCCCCTGTTGTTCATCTGGAGTTTTCTTCCCACAATTTTGGACAACATCTTCATTGTATTGTGGCAATGTGAGCTGGAGTTGAGAGAAGTTGTTCAGCTAGACCAAGGAGCTCAAAGTAACGAGCTCGTCTTTTTTTTCTTCGTCTTCAATAAATTGAATGATAAAAGAATAAAATAAAAAAACTATAAAAATGAATGTGTGGATAGTATGTATTATTAAAAAATATTAAAATCCACAAAGCTCAGGCTATCTAAGATGTTTATGGAACTTTTTTTTTTAAGAAGAAAGTGTCTATCGAACTTGAATGCAAGCAAGTGGTTGACCAAAACTTAAATAAATAAAAAAAAAAGAAAAAAAAAAAGAAAAGTAGTTACAAAAGAATAAAAGAAAATTTGAAGAACCACAACTTTACGAAGAACAACCAATTGAATACTCTGGAAATGAAATCCAAAATGGCATTGAAGGAATTTTTGGCGAATTCAGTTACGTTATAAATAATAAATAAATCTGATTATTTCTTTCTCCTAAAAAAAATTGATTAAAAAATCAGATCCTTTTAATAAACTGTATTGATACATACAACATGTGAACGAAACGTATTCAAATATAAACGCAATAATTACATTTTAATCAAATTAAATATTTTTTAATAATCAAATAAAATTTGTTTACTACAGTCAAATAAAAAAATATCTTACTTAAAACTGACTTATTTATTATTAATTTATTTAATGCATTAGTTTCTTTTGTGATCTTAAATAGCCTTATTGTGTGTAACCAAAAAAACAGTCTTACTGTAAGGTGTTACTTGTTCATAAAAAAGAATGTCAACTCGTATCAATGTTCTTTTTTTCACCTTTGCAATTATGTGTATTGCTTCGGTGATGTTTACTGGTAACAAACTAATTCCTTAACTAAATTTTGTTGTGTTTTCAATATAATGACTTGCAATTATATAATTCGAAATAGTGTTTTCAATGGCTTTATTTTTATTTTTAAATTTTAAAAACTAGGATTTAATTAAAATGTATATAATACTTTTTGTTTTGTTTTGTTATGTTAATATGTATATAATAGGTTTTGAAATGCCTAATATCTTGTACACTAGATGATATTTCTAATGAAGTTTAATTGATTGTAGAAGTAGCAGTAGCAAAAAAACAAAAAGACTATTGCATAGTTATGGGGGCATGTCCAAGTGGTAACCCTCAGTGCTACCAGTATTGTATAAAGGCAGGCTTCTCTCAAGGAGGGCTTTGTTTAGACGAAAAGGGCATTTGTTGCTGCACAAGATACATTTGACAGATCCATGATTGATAATTGTACTTTTTCAATGTTTGTAAGGGGCTATATCTACAAAGAAGTCTTCAAGATTTTCAGTTAAAAAATAATATTGATTTCAATTAAAAATAATAATACTATGGGGTTTTTTATTTTTAAAGAACCCACAACTTTATGAAGAACAACCAGTTGAATACATTGGAATGAAATACAAATTCGGTAAGATATACACACTGACCATTGCATTTATTTTATGGATCTCTATGGCCGGTTTTATATTACAGTCAGATTGATCAACTTGATCTCTCTTAATCTAACTGTCACTCTTAAAATAATACATGACATTTTAAATGCCGGCAACATTTCTTTATGTTTTTCTACAACTTATTCAGATTAAACATGTTTTTATGAACACTTGAAGAATTTGAGATCTAGATTGATATGGTGTTATAGAATAATTCAAATTTTGGCGGTACCAAAAAGTCAGAGAGTACTAGGAGTCCCCTAAGTAAGGACGACACAACATTAGATATGGCCAGCCCGCTAATAAAGCAGGAGCCGGTACCCAAGGTGCAGTAAAGCATAAGTCAGGATGACGTCAGTGATAATAAAGGTAGTAAGATAAACAAAACTAGAAACACAACAGAGAAAGTAAGCATTTAACTAAAAAGTGCAATAAAGATTGTTCAAGATTAGATCCAAAAGTCGCCCCCATAGGTCGCAGAAGCAAATAAATTTACAAATAAGAAGTCAGGTACAAACACCTTGGCCCCAGAAAATCCTACCAAGCGCTAAAGAGGAAAGAGCAAACCAGTCATCACCATCACCATCACTATCAGTCATTATGAAGTCCACATACTCACCAAGGGATTGGTCGTCGTCCACCCCAACAGAGGGAGCAATATTTGATTACCCCCTAATTATCCTAGAACGAATGTCTCACAAGGCTCCGCTGGAGGAACAAGGTCATCAAGAGAACCCTTCGGTGTGACCATGACGTTCTCCTCAACAACACGGAAGGGATCCAAGTGGTTGTAGTCCGCCTCAACACCACAAAAGCATTACACTTGGGGAACCCCATTCCAGAATGACTCATTGCCCAACTTCTCCATGGAGAACTCTAGCTTTGTCTTCTTCGAAGCCAAAGCAAACTTTCAAAGATCAAGGCTAACCTTTTTAGAAGTAAATCATCGTGCTATGTCTCCAAGTAAGTGATTCGGCTAGTGAGCGACTGGACCTTGACATCCCGACACTTCAAACTATTCTGTGCCACCACCAAATCATGTGTTACCACTTAAGCTTATGCCAGCTTTAGGGAAAGGTCATTTTTTAACTCCTTGACCTGTTCCTCCAAGGCTGAAACTTTGTCAGCATAAGTACCCTCATCATTCTGGTCTGGTGAAAGCATTGAACTGCCAAGAGCCACCAGCAACGATCTCCTCTTTCCTCTAGATAGACCCTCGACTGGAAATTGACCCTACATCGACTTCATTCACCCATCTCCCGAAGGGAAGCATGAGTTTTGGGAAAAGGTTGAGCATGCAAGGGATCCTACTTGAACGAAGGAGCAAGAGAAGGCTATTTATTCCAAGAGCTCACTTTTGGTATCAATCTGCATCCTCATTTGAGAACCGCTGGGAAGATAAACCGTCAGAAGTTCCCCTAAGAAAAATTGGTCTGAGAGAAGAAGGCCGCTTAGATACCCCACAACTAGGGGTCCCCCAAGATATTCCATGCTTACTAAATAGGGAAATGCTTGACATTGTTCCTGAAAAAAGGAAAAAGAAAGGCAAGGGTCAGAACAAGCAAATAAAGTAAAATAGATGCTAAGACAAGAAAGAAGGAAACATGTATTGACTAGGAAGATTTCTGGCCTCATCAACAAAGTGACACTTCAACATAACTCTCGGATTTATTCCCATCTTCTAAACTATTACTTCCCCGAAGTGATCATCGAGTACTCGAAAAGGATCGAACGCCCCCATAAAACCCTTTAAAGCGGTGTAAAACCGTTGTTCGACATTGGGAAATTCACTCCAATCGATTGTGAATCTCATCGCCTTCAAGAAGGGATCCTCTAACCAAGAATGGTGAAAGAAGGGAAAACATCATTGAGTAACTTTATTCCCAGGATTACTAGTGGCTCATGGGTGCCCACAAATGGATTTCTTGGCAGCAGTTGTAGCCGGGTTAACCATAACATAATGATGCCTAATGTTGTGAATGAAACATTTTAAAGGCTCTAAACACTAGGTAGGCTGGGTAAAGGACATGATTCCTTGACAGCGAGTTCCCTGCTAGATTTTCCATTGAGCATGGAAGATGTAAAGAAAGGTTTTAACATTGGCCTTAATGTCGTAAGATTAGTGTACCATAACAAAGGAATTCATGTAGCTCGAACACAAAGTACACAACTGATATAGGGCCACCTTAAGACGATTAAGAAGGCCCGTCTCAGAAGACAAAAAATGGAGTATGACGCCAATCCGGAAGAGGACACACTCGTACAAAATAAAGGAACAACATTGTGGACTACAAACACGGTCCCTGTACGAAGGAGCCTCCATGACCTAAGCATCCAGAAGTTTCAAAATCACATCCGACAGGTACCGGAGAAAGCTTCTGAGATCCATGAAAATTGAAGGTTGCCCAAAGATTTCCTCCCTCATCAAAGGAAACTAGCTTTGAAACCAAGTAGGGATAATGGGCCCGCCTCTAGGGTAACTCATCTTCCTATTCATAGCATCATAGATGTCCACAAAAAAGGAGGCCAATATTAGACCAATACAAAGAAAGGGTTTACTTCCTAAAGTCTAAGAACCTGACACAAGCCTAGAATCTAGCCCCAACGCTTGAACAATTTGTGGTCATAATTGGCATAAACATTCCAAGCGAGATCGAAACCACCCGTATCAAAACTGGGTTGGCGATGAAGAACATCGTCGCCCACCAAGCAGTATGAAGAACTCACCCATAATTTCATCCTGAAAGTAAACAAGAGCAAAACTAATGAATATTAAAGTGTTTCTAGCCATCGCTACAAGACGGAGGTGTCGGCGAAAACCTCCCCCATATGAGCAAGATCATAAGGATCGAATGCCATGGATAATGTTTTAAAAAAATACATTACGCTTTGAATCCTAAAAGCTTACAATCCCCCAAATGGGAAAGTAAATATTTAAACAAGAAATTATTAAAACATCGTAAAGGGGGGAGGAACCTTACTTTTAAAAGAGCGCAACAAAAGGGGGTGACGAAAGATATTGTCCTGACAATGAAGAACACACTCCTAAAAACCAATTCGAGAAAACAAATAACAAGGGAAGAAGAAGACAATGTGGAAAAGATACAAAATAAACAGGGAAGGTTTCTTAAGTAGTTTTAGGAAACCGGTTGAAACCGCATAAGATCCAACAGATGCCAACACGAGAAGCTGAAAAGGGATAATCCTACAGTTCCAATCCCACAACAAATAGTTTCTCAAAGAAATGTGACCAAACTGTCTAACCCCTTTCTTAGGGAAACCCAACGCATGAAAACAAATAATTTAGAAAGTCATAATTCACTAACATGTGGCATAAATAAGATGCCTCCCGACCAAAAGCTCGAGATCAATGGTGCATTGTGACTTTTACCCGTAGACAGACCTAATAAATGCTAAGAACCAGAGGACAAAAGAGAATGTAACCGTTGGGCAGGTCTGAGGCAAGCCAACTGATAAAAGTTGGACCAAAAGGAGCCCATTCTACAAAACACATTGATACTAGGGAGGCTACGACATCTCTTAATCGATCATCATCATCAAACCCTTACATCTCTTTTGTCTCTCGCGAGACATCCACATCGTAAATTGGTTACATTTTCTGTTGCGTCATTTTTCGGAGATCAAGGCTATTTGGTTAGCGTTTGACTCACTATTTTATTTCACGACTGAACATTTAATTTTAAGAGAAAAGGGGAAAAAAAGTTCGAAACACCCCTTTGAAAAGATTTAGGGTTCGGGGGTTAGTTACACAAACACTGTTGAAATCGGGGTAGTGGAAGCAATCGTCTGAGCTTGAGTGTTGTCAATGGGAAGAGATAGTGGTTGACTCTGTGCAACCGTCGACAAGGATACTAGGCCCCTCAATATCTCATTTTCAGACCGGAGGGTTGTCACCTTTTCACGAAGCTTGTGGTTCTCTTGTTCAAGATGATCCATTCCGATTTGTTCGAGCGTTGTAAATGCGATTCGACTTTGGACGAGGACGTCGGGACACTTTGAGACGTATCTGACCTTTCTATGGAAGAGAAAACTTTGTGAGACTCGGACTTGAAACTGTGAAATGCAACACGATGCATGATGTTTATGCAAAAATGGTCATCATTTTTGTAGGGTTTATCGAAGTAAATTGTAAACATTGCAGAGGAACATGGTTTTATTTGAAAATTGTGAAGTTATTGCAATTGGTTTAAAATGTAAGAATGAAACCAAGAAAAAGGGCTTAATAAAAGCTAAAGCTTAGATAAGATTTTTTGAAGTTGTATTTCTTGGTATTCTTTCTTACGAGGTTCTTTCATCTGTGATGTTTGCAAAAAACTCGTCTAAATCCTTCGATATTTGATGGAAAAACTTGTTTATGCATGGATGCATGTATGCATGATTATGCTAAAGCACTTGATGTGGTTTAAGTCCATGTGTTGGAGTCAAGAGTATCAACGCCATTTGGCAAGGACTATGGTTTCAAGTGTACATATATCACGGGTTCTACCAAGTTCCCAAATCACAACTACCCTTATGAATACATCGGCTTATAGGACTGCTCCTAGTCCAATGACATTCATAAGGAAGTCTAGTTTGAGTGTAGTATCGCGTATCAACCAAATTCAAGACTGCTCTTGGTTTAGCCACCGCACTACGTCCTATAAAGGCCAAGATGGGTTAAGGGTAATCTAAAGGTTCTCAACGTTTGACGGACTTCAAAAAATAATAATGCTTATCACGACTGCTCATGACGACATATTTATTACCTTCGAGACCTACGTTGAGTGGAGTTATATCACATGCACACATATCACAGGACCGCTCCTGGTATGGCACTATGATTGTACCCCGTCCTATCTTATATTTCACTCAAGCCCGGGTGTAGGACTTATCTCACCACTCACGTTAAGAAGGAAGAAGAAGAAGGAAGGAGACATATATACACGTATTTCCATCTTTTATTTTTTTGATTTTAAGCAAGTTATAGCACAAAGAATTAAATAAAGCCAAGTTAGGCTTAACCCTCTTAGGGGTCCCCAGTGGAGTCGCCATTTCTGTCGCGTCATTTTTCAGAGATCAAGGCTATTTGATTAGCGTTTGACTCACTATTTTATTTCACGACTGAACATTTAATTTTAAGAGAAAAGGGGAAAAAAAGTTCGAAACACCCCTTTGAAAAGATTTAGGGTTCGGG
>Ga0315913_1001814_pt1 | contig 24272 bp, 13 predicted proteins | sample MpolsnodulesMG_FD_207736 | JGI IMG/M metagenome (GOLD analysis project Ga0315913, IMG submission 207736) | Medicago polymorpha root nodule microbial communities from Los Angeles, California, United States - small nodules | ecosystem: Host-associated > Plants > Roots > Nodule | place: USA...
AAATTGGGTAGAATCAGACATTTAAGCATAAATGGTATAAATACACTCAAACGGTAGCTTTTCCTTAGATAACTTGCAGAACAAGTCACTAAAATGCCTAGATTAACACATAAAATATGCTAATTTTGAGCACTTATCAGTGCCACCATTTGTGGTCAAGTTTCAAGTGTCAATTTTCACATTCCTCTTTCAAAATTCACCATTAATCACCATTCAAATCCCCATCAAAATCCATTAAATCAGTTTTCCATTTTCATCAACCTTTGAACCTATAAATAGAGCTTCATTCCTCACTTATAGACACGAAAAGTTCTCGAGTTGTCAAAGAATTTTTCTCTCTTCTCCCTCATTTAGCTTGTGTTGACGAGCTATTCTTTTCTTCTCCCTCTTTTCCTGTCCCTTCGGATTTAAAGAGTGTTCTTAAGGCCATAGTCCCTTCGATTTATAATGTCCCTTCGAAATTAAGAATGGTCTTATGAACATAGTCTCTATTCGATTTATTGTTTTATACTCATACTGTGTCTTCGGGTTAGTAGTGTAAAAAAATTACAAAAAATATGCAATGTCTTGTTTATTATTTATTTATTTCTTATATATCAAAAAAATGCAAAAAAATTAGGTTTATTTTATTATCCAAGGGAAAGAGGATTCGTTTTGACCTACTATCACTATGAAATTCTCTCGCGTTTATTTCATCGTCACTTTAAAATTTTAGGCCTTTAAAAAATAATGAATAAATAAATAAAAAATTCAAATAATAAAAAATTTCACCAAAAATTTCTTTTCAAAAAAACCATGATTCTTATCAAGAGGCATTTTTTTCATTTAATTTTCTTTAATACAAACTTTAATCCATTTAATCATATTCAAACTTTTTTTTCTAAGAATAAAAAATACTAAACAAATTAATTTTTGCCGCTTGGCTTTTTTATTTTTAAACCTTTACAAAAATTAATAAAAATATATCCAACAAATCAATTAGGCTTTTTACCATGAACTACGTGGTTTTGATCCCTCACAGGTACGTAGGCAAACGACATTTGTCTTTTTTAAGCATTTTTCTTTCTTTTTTTTTTTACTCACCATTTCAATTTCTTTTTTAAGCAAATAAATAGTCAAGAAATAAATAAAATCAAGAGGTTCCCATAGAATACTATGGACGTTTAGGGTGCTAACACATTCCCTTCACGTAACTAACCCCCAAACCTAAAATCTTAAAAAATAGTGGTTTTTCGAACTTTTCCCCCTTTTCCCTTGGAAAAAATTAAAGTTTGGTGGTGAATAAAAATTATGAGTCAACACTAACTAATAGCTTGATCTTCGAAAATCACCGTGACAGTATCAAGAATTATTTTTAAGTCTAAAATTTTTGGTTTTTATCGATGAATATTTACAGTGAAAGTTGGAATAACGCGATACCGATTTCATATCGTAAGAGTGAAACTTGTATCTGTATGTATAATATTCAGGAAGTAATTTTAAAATTCAACGACGGCGCTTTTATAATTAATTTATAATTTATTGATTTTCAAGAATGCCATTTTAAACGCATAGTCGGATACGCGAAACCGGGCGTCTGTGAGTTTAAATACGGTATCGGTATTGCGAAAGCAAACAGGACATTTAAATTAAAATTTCTACTAAAAATAAATTTTCGCGCGTAAATTGATTATTTTTCAAACGGAGTTTTGAAGTTGTAAGGCGTAAGCGCGAAAGCGGTCGAATCAATTACAAAGTCGAAATTCGATGTCGTGCACGCAAAAGCTAGCGACCTCTTTAAATTAATTCTTTTTACGCGCGAGAATAATTTCTTGTTATAATAATAAAATATAACTTAGCAAAACGGTCGACGCGAACTATATTCTTGTCTCTTGTCATTAAAATTAATTAAAAACAAAGTTATTTTCCAATTTCACAACCAAACTAATTAGCACCTTAGATAAACAACATGACAATAGATAACGATACTTGACATTGGTCTTTTTGGGATTAGACATTTTTATACTAAAACCGATATTTCCGTGCACTATTGCGAACCTATCATATCATTTACTAAGGGTAATATTGTAAAACAACTCATAATATCTCTTTGCCACACAAAATTTAACCACCCTCTAACTAATGGATAAGGATGCGGATTTAATGGTATCCGCAACCGCGGATATCCATACCCGGTATTAAACCGAGTAAATTACATAAATAACCTTAATACATTTCAACTTCTTAAGCAAAAAACCTCGGTACTGTGAGTATTATTAGTTATTACATGACTATTTAAATCTGTATTATGCTCATTTAAAAGGAAGTGAAAATGGTTGATATTGTTGAAGCAACAAGCTTTATTTCTGTTGAATATGATGAACTTAATTTATATTTTTGTTAAATCAAAAAACTTTATTTTTATTAAATGTAAGGAACTTTATCTATGATTTTGTTGCGCCAATGATCTTTGTTGTTATTGTAATGGATATTATGTTTTCCTAATAAGAAAAGAAAATGCATGTGATGAACTTTTGTTTTTAAATTCCAGCTAAAAAAATCAACAAAATTTTTATTTTGTAAATGTTATCCATGGATATCTTTTTTTGGTGGTGGCCGGGGTTTGAACCCGGGATCTTGCATATGTTATGCATTGTACTTACCAACTGAGCTAAGCTCACAAGGACTTATCCATGGATATCTGTATAAACCTGCAGATACCTCAAAATATGTGGATTACTCGCTAAACGGATATCCGCGCGGATATGGATAAGGCACGAATTTGATATCTATCCAATGGAGTGAACACATATATCACACAATCCGCATATATGGATATCCATTTACATCCCTATATCTTAATACGTGTGAAATGTCCAAAACATCATATAAATTTGGACGAAGGGAGTACTACATAAGTCTCTTTTTTTTTTTACTCAGATCCGGCTCAAAGACCGATTAATCTGAGAGGTACAATCTCATCGTCTGTGTGGGTCCATTAGCCATAGAGCATAGCTCCTTATTGACTTAAATCCACAAAGTGGGCATAAAGGATAATCAAAATTTAAACCTGAAGAGAAACACACTCCAAGGTCTCAAGCCAATACCTCTAGATTAATCCAAATGAGTTTAATAAATATGGCAAACGACAGTTGTTTTGGCGACATTGCATCAACCGTGATTCTCTGTAGTATTTCTTTCCTTGTTTCTATTAAATTCTATGCTACAGAGTTTTATGCTAACTAACTTTTTTGGGTGATGATTCTGAACGTGAGAAAAACACAAGAAAGGGGGATTGAATTGTGTTTGCTTTTTCTTCGTTTTCTCCTACTGAAGTCATTGTTCAGAAGCAGATAGAGTTCAGCTTCTGAAGTGATAATCAAAATCTAAATGCAGCGGATAAAAACAGAGAGAAAGGGAGAAGAAAGACACAAAGCAATTATACAGGTTCCTCCCACAAACCGGAAGTAGTCATGTCCCCCTTGCACTTCCAAGGAGAGTTCACTAAAATGTAATATCAAATCACAAATACTCAAGCACACAAGCAAGAGATTTCCTATGCTCTAGCACACAAGCAAGAAACTTTCAATGCTCAAGCACAACTGCAAGAGACTTTCAATGCTCTAGCACAACTGCAAGAGACTTCTAATGCTCAAGCACACAAGCAAGAGACTTACAATCAAACAGATTTACACAGAAAATTGTTTGAGTTTGAAAACTTGATATACAATCAGTGGTGTTCACAATACAAATCAGTTACAGACTCTTAAGACTCTTGAGACTATAGAATTTCTAAAATATGGACTTTGCTAAGAAATTCTAAGTAACTTTGAAATGCAAAACAATAACATAGTATGAACTTTGAATTGTTGTGAGAGTCTAGCTTTTGTATGCGTGTGTATTGCTTAAGTCTGTTGTATTGTTATCCAACTGGTAAGTCTTCACTCCTTTATATAGAGGTGTGAAAGATACATTGGAAACTTGATAGCACACAAAAAGAGTCGTTTGAAGCTTGTTGATAATCACCAATGATCTTTTGCCTGATATGGTTATTGTCCTACGAAATATCAATTTCAAATGCATTCCTTGTAAGAAGGAACATTTCTGCAGGCAGAGCTGTAATCCTTGTCTTGTTGCAAAGACACAATCAGAGTAGTGGAGAAGGTGGTTGTACAGTTCGTACAATTGTCCTTTGTCAACGCTCTTGATAGAACAAGCATCCAATGCTTTCAAATTTCATTTCAAGGGTCGTTGTTACACTCTTTCCGTCTTTTGCAACTCTTAGGCATGATTAAATCAAATTCCAGCTTTTGAAGCTTTAAGTTCTTCAGCTCCCGATGAACTACAGCTTCTGGTGATCTTGCTTCTGATGAACTTGCTTCTGATGACGTCATCACTTCAAGAGCCTTTTGTACTTCAGGAGCACTTTTCTTCAGGAGCTTCAAGCTTCCTTTTTGTTGATACTTTTGCTCTCTTTTGTTCTTCCAGAACCTTATAAATATATCAAATTTTGTCTATGGTCCTGTACACTTGAACAAATATTAACATATCCAATTGAAATTTTTTAATACCTTTTTAATTTGAAATTGTTTTTAGAATTGGTTTTTGTAGATCTTGGTTAAAAAAATATAACAAAGAGAAAAAATGCTCTTTAAAGTGATTTTTTTAAAAGTTATAACGAACAACCCATAGACCCTATTTGTAACAAATTTGAATAAAAAATATTTTGACATTCAATAATCACAGAACTTTTTATTTTAAATTGCTACTAAAAAATAAACATAGCATGTTTGACATTCAAAAATCATGTTGGTCATTAACTTTCATAAATAGTTTTTGGTAGTATGATTTTTTTAATCGATATAATGAAAATTCGAAGAAAAAATCAGTTTTAAAAAATTAACAAATTTTCCTTCAATTTTTTAACAAATATGTAAATTCGAAAACAAAGAAAAAACTACGATCATTGAAAAAAAAAAGAGGAATGCTAGCAACACACTCTTTTGGTTGGTTAAAATTCACATGAGACCCACTAAATCATGTGGGTCGCATATAAATTTGATGGGTCTCATGTGAATTTTAACTAATCAAAGACAATGCGTTGAAAAGTGTGTGTTAAAATATGTGTTGTTAGCATTTCTTAAAAAATAATGTTGAAGTTGAAGTAGCCATTAATCCATTAAACCAAAAATTATTTAACAAATAAAGATATACGCTTCATAAAATATTAGGAATTCAATAAAAAAAATTAAATAAAATAATTAGTGGTAAAGATAAAAAGTTTGTTGAGATATTTATGCGAAATAAAATATTGATTTTAAAATATAAAAGATAATACAAATATTGAGAATAAACGTGGAAGTGACACGTGACATAAAAAAATCTTACTTTATATATATATATACACACACACACACACACTATTGATTCAATATTAATATAAAAATTATTTACACTTCTATGTTCATAAAATCATATTTTAGCAAAAAGATAGTTGTGAGTAACTAATATATAAAAAATACATATAAAAGAGTGAAAAAATTTCAAAAAAAAAAACTAAAACAGGCCGGGCTGGCCCATGGCCCACACGAGCCGTACTCAAGAATTTGCAACCCAATTTTAAATGGGTTTGGCCGGGATGGCCCATTTATGTAGTTGGTCCACTCAGGTTGGGTCAACTCATTTGACACCTCTAAAAATAGGTTTAATTTATCTTTTCCTATATTGATGCACCAAGTGACGGATTAAATCAAAATATATAGAATAATTTTATCATATCCTGTCTCTCTATCATAGCGCTAAACATGCCCTATATAACCAAACGCATATGGAGATTTATTTATTATAGCGAATTGATGTCTCTATTTTTAATCAACTATATATACAAGCACAACAACACTTTTTTGATGGAAGAGGCACAACATTAAACGATAGACAATTGGAACTACAGCTTTCAATTGTAACATGACTATATTATTACAATATATATTCTTACTACAATTATATTATTACAATATAATGGTTTTGCGTTTTGTGTTGCAGGGTATTTCTGGTTTTAAACCACCTTTATGCTCTTGACTTTTTATGTTATATATTCTATTTTACGACAATTACCATGAAACAATGGTGGGTAATTTACCTCAACCAATGAACATTCACTTTTTTAGGTGGTATCCATGAATTATCTTAACCTCACTTATAAATTGCTCATTTTCATTGGTTGGTGGGTAAATTATCCACCATTTTTCAAAGGTAATTTAGAAAAAACCTTAAAAAAATTACTTATTAATAAAAACTTTATCAAGTATTCTTATGGCACATGTCCGCACGACTCTTGATATTAAAATCACCATTAACAAATCCGCCATTTGCCGTCATCATTAAAATTATTGCCTTTGTTATTTATTTGGACGTCTTTGTGAATTTTTCTCCGATCACCCGGATGTGCACCTATATTGTTTTGGACTCTATTGTCACCAAGGTTGATGATTCCTTTATTATTGCCATTAATATTAACAGCTATATGTGGTGTGCCACGAGCAACGACAGCCCTACAACTGTTGCGGTTGCGTCGTCAGGGTTGTCGTTCTTCCTTAGAGTAGAGTGGAAATTCATGCATCAATGTTTCTGCCATTCGTTGGAGTTCTGATTCTTCCATTTGTCGGGGTTATGGTTCTTCCTCACCGTAGAGGCTAAACAATTCATGCATCAATGATTCATCCAGTGGTTGGAGTTGTGATTCTTCCATCGTTAACTAGCTAGCTAGGAAGGGCTTTGGTTTTGAATGCCCCATAAGAGATGTTGCACCTAGGGGTGTGCATGGTCGGATATTTTAACCGACCAAACCATATCCATATATAAACCATTTATATGGTTTTGGATTCCTAATCAAGACCATATTTTATTGTAAACCGGTTATGAATATGGTTATCGATATATAATCGGTTATTTTTACAAAACCGGATTATAAATGGATATAGTTTGGTTTCAGAAAATATCCGGATTATTTTAATATCCGAATTAAAAACCAGTTATTTCTCTTTCAAAATTGATTTTTAAAACCAAATTTTATAAACAAAAATCCAAATTTAAAACAACTTATTCAAAAACGATTATCTTATACAAAATAGCTTATTACGACCTCTTTTTAAAAAATAGCTTATTCAAAACCGCTTATTTATGCAAAACAGCTTATTAGAACCTCTTTTTTCAAAATAACTTATTCAAAACAACTTATTTATGCAAAACAACTTATTAGGATCTCTTTTTTCAAAATAACTTATTGAAAACAACTTATTTATGCAAAACAGCTTATCAAGATCTCTTTTTTCAAAATAACTTATTCAAAACAGCTTATTAGGATCTCTTTTTTCAAAATAACTTATTCAAAACAGCTTATTTATGCAAAACAACTTATTAGGATCTCTTTTTTCGAAACGACTTATTCAAAACCGTTTATTTATGCAAAACAACTTATTAGGATCTCTTTTTTCAAAATAACTTATTCAAAATAGCTTATTTATGCAAAACAACTTATTAGGATCTCTTTTTTCAAAATAACTTATTGAAAACAGCTTATTTATGCAAAACAGCTTATCAAGATCTCTTTTTTCAAAATAACTTATTCAAAACAGCTTATGTATGCAAAACAGCTTATTAGGATCTCTTTTTTCAAAATAACTTATTCAAAACAGCTTATTTATGCAAAACAACTTATTAGGATCTCTTTTTTCAAAATAACTTATTGAAAACAGCTTATTTATGCAAAACAGCTTATCAAGATCTCTTTTTTTAAAATAACTTATTCAAAACAGCTTATTAGGATCTCTTTTTAAAAAACAACTTATTTAAAAATATTGTATATGTTTCCGGATTACTTCTGAATAAGTTGTTTTGAATAAACTATTTTTTAAAAAAGATATCATAATAAGCTATTTTGTATAAATAAGTTGTTTCGAATAAGTTATTTTGGAAAAAGAGAACTTAATAAGCTGTTTTTGCATAAATAAGTTGTTCTGAATAAGCTATTTTTTAAAAAGAAGTCGTAATAAGCTGTTTTGCATAAATAAGCATGTTTTGAATAATTTATTTTGAAAAAAGATATCTTAATTAGCTGTTTTGCATAAATAAGCTGTTTTGATTAAGTTATTTTGAAAAAAGAGATCCTAATAAGCTGTTTTGCATAAATAAGCGGTTTTGAATAAGCTATTTTTTAAAAAGAGGTCGTAATAAGTTGTTTTGCATAAATAAGCTGTTTTGAATAAGTTATTTTGAAAGAAGAGATCTTGATAAACTGTTTTGCACAAATAAGTTGTTTTGAATAAGTTGTTTTTTTAAAAAAAGAGATCCCAATAAGCTGTTTTGAATAAGTCGTTTTGAAAAAAGAGGTCCTAATAAGCTGTTTTGCATAAATGAGCTGTTTTGAATAAGTCGTTTTGAAAAAAGAGATCCTAATAAGCTGTTTTGCACAAATAAGCTGTTTTGAATAAGTTATTTTGAAAAAAGAGATCCTAATAAGCTGTTTTGAATAAGTTATTTTGAAAAAAGAGATCTTGATAAGTTGTTTTGCATAAATAAGTTGTTTTCAATAGGTTATTTTGAAAAAAGAGATCCTAATAAGTTGTTTTGCATAAATAAGCTGTTTTGCATAAATAAGCGGTTTTGAATAAGCTATTTTTTAAAAGAGGTCGTAATAAGCTGTTTTGCATAAATAAGCTATTTTGAATAAGTTATTTTGAAAAAAGAGATCCTAATAAGCTGTTTTGCATAAATAAGCTATTTTGAATAAGTTGTTTTGAAAAAAGAGATCCTAATAAGCTGTTTTGCATAAATAAGTTGTTTTGAATAAGTTATTTTTAAAAAAGATATCATAATAAGTTGTTTTGTATACATAAGTTGTTTTGAAAAAAGAGATCCTCAAATGGTTGAGTAAAAAAAAGTGGATATGGTTATAGATTTAGACATCCAACAAAAAATCGGATTTATAAAAGTGGATAACCGACCATTTTAAAATAAATCGGTTAATTTATGTGTGCAATTATCCGGTTATTTGTATATGGTTTTGGATTTGGATGTGGTTTTAACCATATAACTGGATATTTTGCACACCTCTGGCACTGGCCAAGTGTTGTTCCCTCTGGGAATCGAATCCGGTATTTCCCGGGTACTTCTTTAGAAGGAGCTTCTTGCCACCGAAGCCCAAACAACTTGATTAATGTACTATTTTTCATATGACTAATTTATAACTCTTAATTTCTTGTTATTAATCGGAATGTGAGTAAATATACCCATTGTCCTATGCGGAAACAAAGTTGATGTGTGGAATACGCATATTAGACGAAAACAAGTTAAATTTCATAGGAAGAAGAGTCTACAATACTACGAAAATATCTGAAAAGAGTAACTATAATTTCTAGAAACCTTTCTTGCACCTTGCTAAGAAACTTGTAGGGTACGTAACTAATTAATCAAATAAGCTTTATTTTTATTTTTGAATATTGATATGCCAATGTCAAGTATGATGAGGGGTAGCAAATTATTTATCGATTCGCCATGTGGTTTTTAATTTGTAGTGATATTAACCTCCACTTTGTTGAGATGCCTGCTTATGCTCCTCCAGAAGAGCAGCTTTCGTATGGACCTTAGTGGGTTACTCCCACCGCTTAGTAGGCATCTTGAGCAACGTTTTAAACATCGGTCGCAGTCGAGTGATTTCAGATGTTATGTTACGTTTTAAATATCGGTCGCAGTGGAGCGATTTCAGATGTTATCTCTATCTCTATATACATGTATTTCAAGTTACATTTTGCCTATGTGTCACCTTATCAATGTCCCACTTTCTAACTAATCTCCCATACTTATGTCATGTGGCTTCCTTTTGTTCTTGATTCTTTACTAGTCATTCCTTACTATCTATCTTTCATTTTCCACCAGTTGCAAAAACACTTCATTTACTTCACTTCATGCAAGTTACACAATGAATGCATTATAATCCATTTTTATTAATATTGAGGGGTTACATTTTAAAATTATTCATATTCTTAATCAATCCTCTTACACACACAAGTTTACTATAAAGCTCCTCATTTTTTTCTAAGCTTTTATATATATGTTGCTTATGTTATCCTTTTCATTTCTTCTTCCATTTCATTTTTTGATAGTTTTGATTTTCTCTTCAAGCTTTGTGTGTGTTTTTTTTTCTATTTCTATAATTTTTCGTATTCTCTAATGGATATTTTTTGGGAAAATGGGGAGTTTTGTTGAAAGGACAATTCATATATGAAATGGTGATTGTATTTTTTTTCATTGAAATTAAAGTCTTTTTTCATTATTATTTTTATTTAACATTGTTATGAGATCAAGAGTTTACTAAACATGTGGAAGGAAACATATTAAAAATGCATAAAAAATGAATATTTTTTTATTCATTTTTATTCCAAGCCAACATGTGGTTGTTGCTATAACCATTAGAGATTTTTCCTTCTCAACTAATTGACATAAGATGGAGGAGGATTTGGATGGATCTTATAAGAAACTCAAAACTCTCAGCACCAAAAATGATAAAGGGTCGAACAAGAGAAAGTAAGAATCTTTATCCATATGTGTTAGTTTAATTTGATCAAGTATTTGTGTCTTTGTAATAAGAGAAAATACTCTTATTATATTTTTAATTGAATAGTTTCTTATAAGAACAAGTATCCTAGGTAACTAATTGTAGAAGCACACATTTATTCAAGGCCTAGGTAACAAATTGTAGAAGCATGCATCTATTCAAAATTTTAATGGAATGTTCTTGATCTTCGTGAAATGGGACAGTCAAAATCATGTTTTGATCATTTACATGAAAATTTAACCCTTGACCATAGAATTGACTGACCTTCATACTTTCCATCCATTGAGTTTCCTACAATTAAGAGTAAATTTGGATGCATCTTATGAAATTGTCTAACTATACTCACATTCTTTTGGGGAAGTTTTATAATTACCTTATTTTAAGGATAATTAAATGACTTTATTGCAATTTAGCTGTTTTCTTTTAATTAAGGTTTAATAAATTTATTAGCAATATTTTTCGATTTAATTTAATAAAGTTTATATGGATTTTATATATTTGAAAGTGTTTATATCAATTATATATTTGTCTTCTATATTTATATTGTAAAGTTTGAGTTACTCTTAATCTAGCATTGTGATGATATGGTACCTCAAAGACCTTCCCATAAATTAAATTTGACTCATTATTCTTAAGCTATGATTATGCATATGCTTCACCTCTAAAAAAACATTCTCCCATATAGTATAACTTCTCACCCTTTCTTATTCTCTAATCCGTCTAATCTAATAATTATAACAATGCAAGTAATTTTAAGTTACAAAACTTATCATCCTTTCTTAATATATTAATAGTTATTATTTATCCTCCATTAAAAAAGGCATAGAGAGTAGAAAATGTGAAAAAGAGTTAGTAAGAAAATAGAATGAGAAATGAATTAAAAGAAGTGTTCGGAATGATTTTTTTGGAGTGCAGTGTTGGATTAGAGGAAGATGTGAGGTAATTATGTAGCGTATAATTGAAGAGTTGTAAACAAATAATTTCGGGGGTCTATTTTAATATATTATAAGTTATAAGACAAAAACTTGGAATGAGAAACGATGTTAATGATGATGATTTGTTGGGTGAACGTATGCATTATTGAGTCATATGTTCATGCATTCATAAGTTGTTGACTAGGACATTGGTATCCAACGACGATGACTAAGATATTTTGTATCCAACGACGATGATTATGATACGGTTGTATCAAGTGACGATGATTGATATCACATGCATATAGAGTCGTTTCTATGGGTATAGCATACATTTGATAATTGGTGAAACGTGTCATATGTGACTATGTGCTTGGTGATTATGTGCATTGGTGAAACTTGGTGATGTATGTGCTTGGTGAAATTTGGTGAATTGTTTGGAGATGTGTACATGATGTTTGTTATTTTTTGTGATACTTGTACACTGGTGATTTAATTGATAATAGTTATTTTGGTGATAGTAATGAAGTGTGAATTATATGCATGTGATTTGGTGTTTCTTTGGTGACGATGATGTCCTTGCTTATACTTTTGAAATGATGAATTGTATTTGTTGAGATTGATTAAGGTAAATAAAAAATGAGGTGAGAAATTCTTGGATTGGTTGATGTTATTAAGATGTTAACGTTTGGTTTGTCCCAAATCAGTTAGATATGACTTTCGATAAGGTGAATAATTCTACTATCATGCATATTTTCCACCAAACTTCCAGGCATATTTTCACTGTAAAGAATATGTTCTTGATGTGGACATATGTTGTCTGATTGTGACAAGTCCAATGTAAATATTGCACTACAACACACTACATCAGACAAAGGATGAATCCAGATTTGCTGCACTAAAAAACACGTGGGAAACTTGGAATGAGAAACGTTTGTTTTTCATCTATTCTTCTGTTTTACTGCAGTAAGTATGGATTTGGTGCTTCGATTGTTCATCCTATTTTTTTTATTCTAATGATAGATTTCAAGAGGGGTGCTTAGAAAGATAGATGATAATTAGATTCAGATGCTTGGTTATGAAGTTATGTAAAGCTAAATGCTTGGTGATATTCATCGGTCTTTAAAGAGCCAAAAGGATTCTTAATACTTCTTAACAAGACATAATTTGAAAAAGAAAAAAAACCAAAATTAATTTCCTTTGTATTTTTTTCTTTCTTTAATACTTCTATGCTGTTTGTTCTTGCCCTTTGATTTTGAACATGATCTATAGTACCTACCAAAAGTAAGGAATTTATAAAAAAAAAAAGAAAAAAAAAAAAAGGAGGATCTGGGTTTCTAAGCGTGTTTCAGAAACAAGAGTATTTCCTTTAATTTGTGCTTCACAAGAAACGGGTTCCCTCAAGTTGGGATCACATTATGCATATAACAAGCTAAGTATCATGCAATGTTACAACTGAGGAGGTAGACCAATGAAATGTTTCTTTGCTTGAGAAAGAAGGATACAACCAAACATAAGAGCATGCGATATCTCGATGTAAGAACTATGTATTTCAAATGACTGGTAGAAGACAGTTATCCAACTAAAAAGCACCTGATGCAGCTTAAAATTGTGCACAGATGATGGTTGATAATACAAATTACTAAGAACATAATGATTTCAGAATTTAGCTTTAACCATCAACACACAAAAGAAACGGAATTGAAATGTTCAATTCCGATTTTGTTAGAAAAATCACAGTTAAAATCTGGAAGTTTATTTCAGATTCTATGCATTTCAGCACCACAATCCACAGATCAGTCAATAAATACATTCCCGAGAAAAGACACCTCACAACAAAACAATCACAAGTTTAAGCAACCACCAGCACATGACAAAGTTGAATTCAACAAAAACTTCCTCTAAACTAGACCCAAGCACTTGTACACCAGAAAGCAGAATAAAATTCCTAAAACCTGAACTCTAAAAACAGTAACGAATCACAAAATCCCAGAAAGAAAATTTCATCAATCCAACAACTACCACCTAATGCTGATACACAACTACTTACAATCTCGTCGTTTAGATGGTAGATACCTTTGGAACATCAACAGGAAAGTGGTCAATCTCATCTAACCAAGGGTTTTTCTCCTTCACAGGGTTGATTGTCCTGAGAGCCTTCCACACTGCACTGTTACACTTGAATCCAGAACCAAATGCTATTTGCCATGTTCTATCTCCCCTCTTAATTCTCCCTTTGGCTTCTGTGTAAGCCAATTCATACCAAAGTGAACTGCTAGATGTGTTTCCAAAACGATAAAGTGTCATCCTTGATGGCTCCATATGCCATGGAGATAGCTGCAAATTTTTCTCCAGTTCATCCAAAACAGCTCTACCTCCGGCATGGATGCAAAAATGTTCAAAAGCTAGCTTGAAATCAGGAATATAAGGTTTTATCTTCATCTTGAAAAGTTTCTTCCCAACCAATGTAGTGAAGAACAGTAGTTGTTCTGATGTTGGAAGTACGAGAGGCCCTAGTGTAGTGATATTAGTTTTTAAAGCATCACCGGCAACTGCCATAAGATCTTTTGACAAGGTAACACCAATCTTGCCATTGGCATCTTCTTCTTGGGTTACGCAGCTAAAACACTTGTCATCAGAAGCCTTGTTAGTGCGAACCGTGGTGATCAATTGGTATTTTGATCTTCTTCTGTCTGAGGTTTTATTGGAAAGCAGAACCACAGCTCCTCCCATTCGAAACAAACAATTAGAAACAAGTTTCGACCGATCGTTTCCAAAATACCAATTCAATGTGATATTCTCCATGCTAATGACCAATGCATACGAATTAGGATTGGCCTGAAGAAGATCTTTAGCAAGATCAATCGAGATCAGCCCCGCACTGCAACCCATCCCACCTAGGTTGTAGCTCTTTATATTCCCTCGAAGCTTGTAATGATTGACAATCATTGAAGATAGCGACGGAGTTGGGTTGAACAGGCTACAGTTTACAATCAGAATTCCTATATCTTTAGGCTTTACTGAGGTCTTACTAAATAGCTCATCAATGGCACCAAACATCACAGTCTCAGCTTCTTTTCTAGCTTCTTTCATTGAAGGGTTAGGAGGAAAGTTAAGAACAGCCTCTGGAAGATAAGTAGATTCCCCGAGTCCCGATCTCTCAAGAATCTTTCGCTGAAATTCGAGATTTTCCTCCGTAAAAGTTCTGATCATCCTAGACTGATCCATAAATTTCCTTTTTGTGCACTTACGCGATTCTTCAGGCTTGTAACATGAGAAATCAACAAGGTACACCGGATTCGGACGAGTCAAAAAGTAAAGCGTGGACAGAAAAACAAGGAGAGTTGAACAAAAAACGACAGATACCAAATTGTATTGTAGATGCTCCCAAATATCATAAAAGTCTTGGATGGAAAAAGTGGATATCTGAGCAGCAATCAACACCACAAGTGGGGAAAGAAAAAGGTACATTCCATGAGTGATTAGATAGTGATAACCAAGTTTAACATACTTCAATTTAACAGATTTCTTGAAATCAGGTAAGTTCCTGGATGAATTTGGCATCAAGGGTGTATCCAGTCTACCATTTGTCATTTTTGCCCTGTTCAAAAGTTAAATCAATCTACTTTGATTACATATTTTCCGTTAATGGAAAAATCATGAGTGACAACAAAAGGGTATTTAATCACAAAAATATATCTTTAATGCATAATTCATTCTTGTTAGAATTATAGCAAATTCCCTCCAAAAGATCCATTTTCAGTAACAGTAACAATTTCTACTAATGTACATTAAAATTAATAATCAACAAAAATGCTTAATTTACATGCATTGAACAGTACTCAACATAAAAATCAAGTGGAATCGAAAATAGACTGAAAAGAACACAAACACACAGAATGAACTAAAAATAAAGCTTTTTAGTTTCATTATTTAACAAATCTTTGTGTATAAATCCACAATGCATTCATTCTGGAAAAAGATTGTAGATAGATACAAGTGAAACAAAGAAGAAGCATGAAATGAGTAATGAAAAATTGAAAACATGGGAAGAGGCTAATGTTGATGTGAAACAAAACCCAGTTCACAAAATTGTACCTTGAAGACCAAACTCACCAGAGATCCCAGTGCCCAGTAATGTCTTCTGAGAGAGAGAGAGAGAGAGAGAGAACAAGGAGGAATAATTGTTTATTAGTAAAAATTTATCATGCAGAAAGAAAAATATGAAGGACAGATAATATTAAAAGGAAAATGCCAAAAAAAAAATCAAATTAATAGAGGGAATTATCTAGCGTATTAAGTGTAGGAGGTTAAGAAATTTAGAAGTCTTTTTTTTCATTTGAGGTTTTTTTTTTTTTTTTAAGGGTAGTTCAGTGGCTAGAATTTACCTTATAAAATGAATAAGTGGGGTGTCTGGGGTTCGAACCCCGGCCCTTGCATATAATAATGCATTGTCCTATCAACTGAGCTATACTCACGGAACTTTAAAGTGAATTAGTGGATGTTTGAAGTTCAAACGTCGACTTCTATATTTAACAATGCATTATTTGTGTCAACTGAACTATACTCACAAGGACTTTTTCATTTGAATTTAACATGCTCGAACAATTAATCCTTGCAGCGCAAAAGTTATATCATTTCAAAATAAAAATAAATGGATAAATTTGAATATTCTTAATTCTTAAATTAGACAAATTTATGTGCTTCGAATTTAAGATCTTAAAATGTTATGTGATGCGTAAATATCACGTGGTGTTTGTCACTTTGTTTAAAAATAACCTTTTTAAATATGTATTAATTTTTTCTTTGAAGGAAATATGTATTAATTGTTTTTTATTAAATATATTCATATCACTACCCCAAAAAATAAAAATATTCATATCGAATTTATGATTTTTTTTGACAAAATAAGTTTATGATGTCGACAATTATAAAGCAATTTCAGAAAAACTAGTACACGTTGATATTATTTTCTACAACCACGTTGATAAATTTGTTTTTTTAAGGAACGTTGATAAATTTGTTATTATCAGTAAGTTTACCTTTCTTGTTGATAACATTGATGAATTGCTTTTTTACTCGACATCGGTTAATTACATAAGTAGATAAATACATCTTCCGATTATTATTATAAACAAAAATTTATTTTTTAAATTCATTTAATAAATAATCTATATGGTCTATTATATAAACCATATACATAATTTATTTAAAAAATGAATTTTTCCTTATAATAATTATCGAAAGATGTAAGAAATTTTTATATGAAAAATAAATGAGGCCTAGAGCGAGAAGTCTTTTTGAATGGACGAGTATCAGAGGCTCGGAAAGGAAGTGAATGTTAGTGGTATGGGTGAAATAGGAATTGCAAAAAGCATGGACGTTTACTACTATTTTACAATTTTTTTTTAAGGAAATGTTAACTAGTCCTTCTAAGACATTACTTAAAGATAAAAGTATAGTAAGAATTTTTTAAAACTTGTGTAATCAAATATTTAAAAGTGTTCCTTTAAAACAAAAACAAAATTATAAGTGTAAAAAATCTTGTCTTCAATGTAAAACTTACTTTGTTTAATGTTAGTAGTTAATTTTTTTTAAATAATGTTAGTTGTTAATTGTTAAATTAAATATTTACTTTTTGTTTGAATTTAAATCCGGATTTCCAAATCTTTTACTTTTAATTCAAATCAATCAAACTAACATCAATCTTTTCTTGTTTTCAAAGTATACATGGAAATTGCAAGGCAATGATTGTTGAATCAATATGTTAAATCATCCACAAAGTTGTGAGTTTAACTTTTGGATAATAACGTGAGAATCTTCTGAGATGGTGAAATTGTCTTATTTAAATATTAGTTTGAAATGTATTTTTTTTTTGTTATATCTTTACTTTGAAATGTTTGTACCATTTATCCTTTTTTTACACAAAACAAGCGACATTCATTCATTCTAATTGACAGAGTACATCGATGCAATATAAATTTGCTAAAAACAAGAATTTGTGAACAAACTCACAGCATCCATGTTAATAGCATAAAACGACAAAGTACGTAAGCTTACAAATATGACTAAATTAAAATCTTCAGAATAGTCATGCCCCCAGATCTGCAACGTTGATGATGCCAAAGTCATTGGTTGGATCTGCACTGGATTGAAGCTGATCTAACAATCTGAACCGAGCAAACACTTGAACAAGAGGAAAAAGACAAACAACGTCGCACAAAGACGACAAACAAAACAGCGTCGTACTAAGACGACGAAATCATGAAAGAAAAACCTAATTCGATGTGAAAATCACTTATTTAAATAAAAGGGAAGGAGTAAAACGATTTAAAGGGGTGTTTGAGGTCAAAAATTGACCCTAAGCCACCCCCTATTTGGTGGATGAAGGAGAAGAAATTCGGGTTTTAGCTAGCTGACGGCTCACAAAAGAGAGAGGGGGTGTATACCATTTATCCTTATTTTGAAACTTGATTGTTATTTTGGCTAGTATTTGATGAATATAAAATTTTGGGTTAAATTTGAACTGGAAAAAGTTACACCGAAATTTTAAAGTAAAGATACAAGAGTGAAATTTAGTTGGGGCTCTTACAATTTTCGTGCAGGTCAATTTAGCTTTATGATAAAAATCTAAAGTAATTATATATATTTTTTAGAGCGAGGATAAATTAGTCATTGATTTAGTATAATAGAGAGATTTAAAAAAATAAAAAATAAATAAAAGATTTAGTATAATAGAGAGACCGATTTGTCCTTGATATGATGACAATGTCATGAACTACTTTAAAGTTTTATTATTGTTAAAGACTAAATTGGTTCAAAGACCGATCTGTCCTTGATATGATGATAATGTCATGAACTACTTTAAAGTTTTATTTTTCTTAAAGACTAAATTGATTCAAAAATTGAGAAGGATCAAAATAACTCTTTCACTCAAGATATAATGAGAAATTATATTTCAAAAAATACTAAAATATGATCATTTTCCACGGGTTTTTTTAGTGGAAAGAAGGTTTCGATAGAAAGATAAGACATTTTTTTAATCCAAAACAAAGACAATAACAAGAAACTTTAAATTAAGTTAGATGACCCTTGATACAATTTTGCTTAAAACTAACACAAGATTAACAACGAAGGCATGGCTTAAAAGAATGGATTAATCTTGGACAGCCTGATAAATTGAAGTTGGAATTCTAGTTAAGAGATGTGCTATTAGTTAGCGTTTGTGTGCCTACTAGTGCCTAGTAGTGCCTCAAAAAGATTTTGGGTATGTCCGGCAAGACCCATGTTTGAGATTATAGTTTATAGTTTGTGTCTTACAAATTAATTTTATTAGAAAAGACTGGGTTGGTTATTGTCACTTTCACAAGAGCTTATAACATATTTTTATTAGCTTATATCGCTTTTTGATAAACTAATTCAAGTAACATATAACTTATATCTTTTTATTATTTATCTTAATTTTACCTTTTAATTTTAATTAAAAAAATTAAACATTAATTAAATGTATCATTTTTATGTCATTTCATATTTATAAATTAGTTCAACAACTAATTTTATCAAACACTACAAATTCAATCAACTAACTTATTTACTATCAATTATAAGTTAACTTATCAACTATCCACTATAAGTTATATTCGCTCTTTTTTTACCACACATAGTCTTTTTGTCATGGAAGTACATCTCCATGAAGAAGAAGAAAAACTAACTTTTATTTGACATTAACAAGTTGAGGTAGGAAGCAATTAGGAATTGAAATAAATGAGCTCAAGCTAGATTTTACAAGGCCAAAAAAAGGTTTATACAACGGCTTTTTTTTGCTTTAGATAGCGCTTTTGAAGCGCTATGTAATCTTGCGCCGGTAAAGGTTAAATAGCCCTTTAATGTAAGTAAAAAGCGCTATCTAAGGGTGACTTTAGAGAGCGCTTTCAGCTTTAAGCGCCATATATGAGGAGCTTTAGATAGCGTTTTTTCTACAAAGAGTTTGAACTACCATATTGCAAATTCGAGCTACAACATGATGACATACTAACCAAACCTTTGAAATTGAAATTTTTTTAGGAATTGAGAAAAATGTCAAATGTAGTTTCATTTGATTAATTGAACTTGGAAGTGTTTGTTATATAATCCAATTAAAGCTTTGAAAATAATTGTTTCTTTTATGACATTTAAACATTTAACTGATGTGGTACATATACAACTGCATAGATACTTGGTGCATCAATAAAAATGAACAAGGTGTATGCATGCTTCGAAAGTAACGAGTTTGATTAATTTTCTGATGAATGTCAACAACAAAAGTCAGCAAAATGAACCAGACAAAGAGGCATATATGACATAAGAAGATGACTCTAATTCTGATCTTAAGATGTTGATGGTTACGACAGACAGATCGTTAGGAAACTCTAAGATATGCTTGATGATTTGTCTATATTTTCAAAATGAGGTGTGTGTGTGTGTTGTTGATTCTTTCATATTTAATTTGTTGAGTATTTGAAAGATACATGGTTGACTATTCCCACAGAAACTTAGTTGTTGCATGGACTAATTGAGTGATGCATCTAGAAAATAAAATGACACAAAAATATCAGTTTTTATTATGTAGTTTTATATTTTCTTAATTTACTACTAACTTTTAAACTTATATTTTCATCTTAGGTGGTCTTTTATGTTTAATATTAGGGTTGAGTTTTCCCATTCAAAGCTGAAAAGATGTTTCAACGTAGTAGATAAGACTTGTATGAATGTTGTGAGACTTTGAATACCATGTTAAAGTTACAAATTGGCAATACCAATTCACTACGTCATAATAGTAACATAATACTCCATTTTATAAAAGTCTTCATAAGTTGTATCCAGGCAAGGTCTACAACACATTCCAGAAAAAGCTATGAGAGTTGGCATTTGGCAAGGTAGGTGTAAGTAAAGTATCATGTGTTGTTACTCAATTAGAACAACCCATTGATTATCATGTGCTTAATTGGCAAATTATAAGATGAATGACATTTCAATCTCATTGAAAATAGTTCATATGCATTGGAGTAAATTAAGGATGAAGGATCTTAATAGAAGATGAAGAAAATGAAATAAGGGATCAAAGTTTGGACTCGTTGCTGAAATTAATGTAGTGTTCAAATTGTGGATGACGCTTAATTTTTTGGAAAAAGAACGTTGAAGATAGATTCGCGAAATTGCATTTCAAGATACAATGCCAATGTGTCCACCACTTGATAAAAATAAGACGAAAGGATACGATATAGTAGTATATCGCAACCCTTATATTTTGATCATGTGCATGCAATACATTATGCTCTTGGTGTTCATTTAAAGGTTCATCTATGTAACTCTCTCAACTGCAACGCTCAACTAAAAATCTTTTAGACCATTTTTAATAGGAGTGTCTCAAACTTTTAAGATTTGATATATATTAGGTACCTTTATTATGGAGAATTAAAGTGTAACTAGTTTTGACCAACAAAAAAAAGAAAAGAGGGTAACTAGTTAAAATCAACTTTTTTATCAGCACATAAGGAATTGGGTTGACATTTCAGAAGTCGATTTGTTTACCATCTATGATCATTTTTATCAGTTTACTAACTCTATAGGAGGGTCGACAAAGCGACGGTAGTTCATGCAGATGTTTTGGCTATTGTGTGTGTGGATAGTTTGGAACGAAAGAAATAATAGAATATTCAAGAATACCCAAGTTAATATGATAGATCTTATAGAAAAGGTTAAGTATAATTCACTGTGGTGGCTGAAAGCTAACAATGCCAAGTTTGTTTATGGCACGAGTAGATGGTGGTTGGACCCGTTACTTTGTTTGGGCATCGACTGACTTGTTTTTGTAATTATACAGTGACTGCTTGTTCTTTGGGGTGACTTCTTTAATACACCTTGTGCTAAAGAGGATCCATCGCCGTTGTTAATATATTCCATTTTTTATTCTTCAAAAAAAAATCAAGAAGTCTAATAGGTACCCATTTAGAGAAAGAAAATAGATGAAAGGTGGTTTTAACTAGTTACACCCTTAAAACATCTAGTTACACCCAATTTTTTAACTAGTTAAACCCTAAACCCTACCACAATGAAAAAATTGAAAAATATTCAAGGGTATTTTTGTATAATTAGGGTGTAACAAGAAATTTATGGGTGTTACCTATAATTTGTTTTATAAAAGTTGGTTCCACCATCTCAAATCCATGTTATCTTTGTTCTCTTTAATTATTTTTTTTGAATACATACATTAAATTATATATTAATGGAACTTATTTAAGAACTCATTTTAATTTATTACAATTGGAGTCATTGAGTTTCAAATAAATTTTTCAATAAAAAATTATAAACAAATAATTGGACGTGTATGACTCATTTAAAAACTCCTTTTAATTTACTACTACTATAGAGGCTCTCTTTCTCTAGTATAAACCAAATCAATTTGAATTTGGATTGATTTTATAGTTAATATAATATTAATTTCATTTTCTCGAAAAAATCTGCCGATTGTGATTAATTTTCATGCACGTGATACCGTTATTTTACGAGTTCATTACAACTAACTACCATATAGATATTTCTAGCCTTCAAAAATTTTGTATCAAGTGGAAGGAATTCAACACCCATCATCCAGATATACTTGTAATATAATTCATGACTGTTATAAACAACGATAACATTAAATGTAAATGTATTAAAAACATAGAAAAAGTTTACCATCATAAAATGATTGTCATACTTTCAGATTATATAATTTGAACGTTAGTGGTACATATTTGATAATATGAATCGAAAGAAAAACACATACAAATTGAATAAGGAAGGTTTTATAATCACCTTACCTTTGCATTCATACAAAAATAGTGTGAATGAAGTTCCTTGATGATTGGATTGTGCTTTGAAATAACGTTTTTGTCAAAAATGGATGTTTTTGGAGCTGAATAGAGTAGAAGGTGAGAAATGTGGTGAAGTTATATCTTGGTTCTCAAATATATGTGTGTGTGAGTGAGTTTTGGATTATATAATCCAAATGTTGGAAAAACACATTTTAGATTATATAATTCGAATCGAGTTTTTTTTTTTTTTGTTGCAAAAAATGGACTACCAATTCAGAGAAGAGGTTGGAAATAGAGAAATACACATTTCAGATAATTACACTACTCGATATTTGACTACATAGGCTCTAAATGAGAGCCTCACTTGGACTAGAGAGCGCCTTTCTTTAAAAAGTTACTCTTGCACCCATACACTTTCACAACCATCGTAGAAATCCCATTGATTGACATGAACTAATGCTTAGAAGAATATGGTTGTGAAAGTGAAGAACGAAAGTCTTGAAGCATGCACGACATGCACTCTTTGTCATAACTCATAAACTACTCAAAGATGCTACCATGCGTTTTTAAATTTTTTGTTAACCCTTTCTTAATTGTTACTCAATTACCAGGTTTTTCATTCTTTAGTAACCCACCCTGCTCATAATTCTCGATTGCTTTAGCGGAGTAACTATCAAATAGGCGGTGGAGAGGGAAAGAGAAATTTCTACTTCAATTGTGTTTTTTCTCCAAAAAAAAAAAATTGTGTGTTTTCTGTGAACATTTTTTTTTTCTTTTATCATTTCGTATTTCATAAAAGAATGAGATTATTTTTAATGAGCACCACTTTATTTTCAAAGATTTTAGAAATTGCGGGTAATATATAGAAAACATTTACATTTTTTGCAGGGAAAAACATTAAAATTGTAAATTTATATTGATAGGTCAGGCTAAAATGTGTAATCTTTGATGAAATTAAACCAAGTGTTTGTTGAAAAAAATTAAATTGTAATCTTTGATGAAATAAACCAACACATTTTCAGATGCAAAATTTATATCTTTGATACCTTAACATATGCATCAACAAATTCATGGTTTATATGCACTATATTAATCCTTAAAAAAAAAGTATCATATTAATGTTTTACATTTGATCGTAAAACATATTTTATATTCACTGTTATGAGTAACAAAAATATAAAAATTCCTTACAATTTTTTTATTTTTTTAAATTTATTTTGCTAACACTTTTAGTAAATAAATTTACTTATTTTAATTTTAAAAGATAGAAAAATATTTTTATTTAAAAAAAACTAATAATTTAAAGAAAAAATACATCCATAAATGTTGAATTATGTTGTAATGTAAAAATTGTCACGAAAAATATTCGAGAAAAAAGGTCTTTTGTTTTGTTTTGTTGTTACGGTTCTCATGTAAAAGGGATGACATCGAAGTGTAAATTAAGTCTAGCAATTGACCAAAAAAACATTTTAAGTCTAACGAAAAGTTAATTTTTATTAAAAATCGAACTTTTGTTCTCTAGAACTTTGGTTTAAAGAACTAATTAACCACTTGACCTTGATCATTTGGTTATTAAGAAAGAAGGTTAGAAGTTGGAACACATAAATCCTTTATGTATTTTATTTTTATTTTTTCCTTTCAATAAACAATCACTTCACGTAATTATTTATTAGGTCTTGTTAACGAGTATCTCCGGGGCACTCTTTAAGCATATCAAATTTAGCAATTATTCTTTTAAAAAGTCAACAATTACAATTTTCAATACACTCAATATACAACTTTTCATAAAGAACTTACTAATTAAAGTGCTTAAAGAGTGCCCCGGGACACTCGTTAACATTTCCCTTATTTAATTAATATATTTTTTCTAATATCACATGATTATTATTACTCCCTCCGTTTCTAAATATAAGTAAATTTTACTTTTTGAGT
>Ga0315913_1001819_pt1 | contig 24257 bp, 11 predicted proteins | sample MpolsnodulesMG_FD_207736 | JGI IMG/M metagenome (GOLD analysis project Ga0315913, IMG submission 207736) | Medicago polymorpha root nodule microbial communities from Los Angeles, California, United States - small nodules | ecosystem: Host-associated > Plants > Roots > Nodule | place: USA...
CGTCAGAGAAAATTACCATTCAAATCAAGTGATTTCAAAATAATTTCTTGCCTAACATAGCTTGTAAGTTTAATTAAAATTTTCCTAAGATCATCTTATGCTAATATAAGATGGAGAACAAAAAAACTATACAGCGACAAAAATACCAAGAAGTAGAAAATCCAGCAATTCAAATAAACATAAAAGGATGAAAGAATTTCCTAAAGCAACACAAAAGAGCAGAAAAAATATTTTAAAAGAAGTCAAGTAAAATGGACATTAAACAGAACATACATAAAGGTTCAAAAGTTGGTCATTTTGAAGCTTCATTATATGTATGAGATGACAATCTATTATATATGGGATACTCCTCTGCCAATCAAACTTGCTGGATTATCAATAGCGAATCAAACCTACAAATTAAATCAATAGCTAATATGAAGTAGGAACCATTAAATTTCTCAAGAAAAATTAAACGAAGCAACAATTTGTATTCCAATCAAATTTTTATAATATATGTTATGCTAATCAAATTCAACCGACATTTTAAAATCACCTAGATCAAATTAATGATGAAATGCTTTTGATATTTGTTTATATGGTAAATAACTAAATATCAGAGATAACTTAAAGCTTCAACCTAAAAGGTGGACATGACTTCAAAACACCAAAGCCGATGCACTTTGGTACTGACATGCAGACCATGATCAAAACACAATTTCTACTTGAATTAACCCTAAAATTTAAAACTGACCTGAAACAGAAAATTAAAACCAACGTATGGGAGACACAATAAACAAATTCATACAAATTTCATAAATCACATACTTATAAAAAAAAAGAGTTAACAAAAATCCTCACATGAAAATCCTTTGAGGAAACAATGAATGTTGCATCTAGAACCAACACAGTGCATAGACTTATAAAGCATGATTATGATTAAACAGTTTGCCTCCTGGTGGCATTTGATTTGCCTCCTTTACTCTTCCTTCTCATGGTTACTTTTTCCTATTCAACGTAAAGCAAAAAATCAGAACCTTAAACAACAAAACATAGAATAAAAAGGTGAGTGCTCCTACATTTGTTACATTGGAGGCAAAATGTTTGATTTCCTTAAAAAAACCAATAGTTCACACAATTGTTCCGCTTGATGATTTTCCAATTTAGCGGAGGTATATGCTTGGACGATTTCTTTTCTTGATGGAATAGTTAGCTTCCCCCACCGTCTTCGCTCCATGTGATTCCACATTCAAGAAATCTGGTATGCCATCAATCAATCTCCACCGATTCCGCTTTGTTATGTTGTCGTAAGTTTTTGGCGATGCCTGCACATTGAAGTGGGAAAGCATAAGAATTTTTGCAGCAACTTCATTTCAAAACATAAGCAACATTAAAATGAAGGGGAGAGAGCAAAGGCTGATAACAATTTATAAGATAAACTAAAGAAGTAGAGAGAGGAGTGGGGACCCTTTTGGAAAACCCTTTTGGAATTGGAGTTTTGAAAGTTCTATAGCTTTAAAAAATGCTACACGTTGAAAACCTCATATTTATTGCTAGTCTCATTGGAAATAAGTGGATATTATATTGGTAATGAAACCTCATAATTACTTGTTGGAATTAACCACATCAGCAGGAGGGAAGATTTGAAATTCAAATTTAAAAAGCAAAGAAGGGAAATAGTTTGGGGTATAATTGTCATTATGAAAAAGCATTTAATGAGTCCCCATTAGCTTGCAAAGCACTCTTTGGTTTAGTGTTTGGGAGGGAAATTAGCATAGCAATTAGGGCTAAGCAATTGCTTGACCTAATTAGCTTTTAGAGTAAGTATGATAGGAGTAAAAGTGAGTATGTTGCTATTAAAGAGAGATAAACGCATTTGACCGAGCAAAAGGGAAACATGTGGGTCAAATATGCATTGGAAATGTTACATGTAAAACATTTTTGACATGGTGACAACTAGGGTACCCACAGAAGAATGGTGGGTAATTTACCTCATCCAATGAACATCCATCTTTTTAGGTGGTATCCATGAACTATCTTGGTTCCACCAATAAATTGCTCATTTTCATTGGTTGGTGGGTAAATTACCCACCATTCTTCAAAGGTAATCTAGAGAAAACCCTTTCGTAATGCCAAAAATGTCTTTCATTTAATTTCATCCTTGTTTTGTTGTATATAAAATATATACCCTTTATGCATAATTTTGTGTTATGTTTTTATTTCTCTATTTATTTTTATGACCATGGTTCATGTCTTTTGCAATTCACTTATTTTATTAATGTAATTAGTGTAAAACTTTATTGCCTTTTTCTTTTTGCCTTCTTCACCACCAAAAAAAAGAAGGCATACATACATTCATTCCTATAAATAGAATTCTACACCAATTACTTCTCACACTTTACAATTTACTGTTTCAACAACATTCATTATAAAATCCATTTACTATAAAATCTAATTGTTAGTGGATTGGATTCAATCCATCCATTTGATAATACAAAAGGATTTTTATATGGACAGGAATGTAAAAGGATTTTATTTTTGATAGATGAATTGAATTGAATTTTTTTAAAGATTTTTTAGTCGATGATGAGTTATTTTGATCCGCCGATTACCATTCATTCAAACACTCTAGAAGACGTAATACATGAAATTTGGTATTAAAAACAAAAAAACTAGCTTAGAATATGTTGTGTACGTGAGGTCGTCTCAATCAATATTCAAGCTTAAAATGAACTCTATGAGTGAGACTTTTTAAAAATTAATATTTTCTTTTTAAATTATTTGATGTAACTTTTATTTTTCGGACTTTTTGAAATGCAAAATCGTTTATTAAACTATCTTAATCTATTTCATTTAATTATTAAGACATTTTATATTAACTTTAATTTCTTTGACGCAATATTAACTATAATTAAGGACTGTGAATCACAACAACAATAACATATCAATTACAATGCCAATATGGCAATGTAAAAGACCAAAAAACTACCACTCCTTGAGTAAAAAAAGACATGTAGCCCCTACACTCATCTACTGCTACCATGTTACATGTTATACAAAAGTCGATACAAAACACAATTGATGAGGGTATGAGAGCTGGTTGTGACCAAAATACCAGTGCTGAAAAGTAGAGACAAAAAACCAAATAATGCACATAATCACAGTTCATTACAAGCTAAAAGAAAAAAGAAAAAGTGGTATTCAGTTGCATAGGTGTTGCTAGCTGCTATGATCACAATTACATTCAAAAGTAGTTTGAAATTTTACTTCAAATACACACATTCTAGAATTCTGCTCTTTACCGAAACAGTTTTGCTCATTCCCAAAGTAAATGTCCATATTCATTTACTTTGCTTTGGGTAAAGAGCAGAATTCCACATTCTATTCACTTGAGTTTAAAAATTACGTATGAATAATGCAAGTTGAAAATATAAAACTTTTCCCAAGGTTAACTAACATATATTTTGCATCCTTAAAGCTCAATAAATCAAATCACATAGTAAAAGTTTTTCGCAAGATCCATTCATTCATAAGTACAATAAATCCCAATGGTAAACAATCTGTTTCCCAAATTACATTTCAAATACTAGTTATATCAGTACATCTATATGGCTTTAGCCTAGCCTGCAAATCAAGATACACAAATCACCGGTTTAACGATAAAAGAGATAACCAAAAAGAAAAAATAGAACACGGCTTAAACAGGATAGAGTTTTAGCAAGGCACTACGAAATCCAGTGCACAAACTGCAATCTAGATTGTGAACATATCAACCTTATACAACTTACACTGACATTCCACCATATCCTCAAACTAATCAAACATTAAAAGATGAACATTTATATGCAGATGGCATATATGTCCCCCAAAAGAGTTGCTTACTATGATGCTACAAACCAATCAAAGTAAAATTTGGCAATTGGCCAATAGATAAGCAAACAAACATGATCCTAGCTTTGTCAAAACAAAAAAAAACATGATCCTAGCTTGACTGTCACTGTACTGAGTCTTTTAAGATTGAGAACAGTGATTGTGTCAGAGGTTCGATACCCAACATAGGCCACTTATTCCCCTCCCCTACATACGCATTAGAACCTCCTAATGTACCCATAAAAATAAGTAAATGAATGTGGCATATTTAAGGTAAGTGTGGCAAAATGGATGGATATGGATTTGGATCTTAATCGATGGATCAAAACAATCCATTAGTCCATTAAAATCCACTAAATCTTTTCATGAAGTAGGATCGGTAGGTTGTTGATAGAGTTGAGGGAGAAAAAACAGAAAAAATAGAGGAAAAACAGAAGAACCAAGCAAAAAAACAGAAAATAGAGGACAAACAAAGGAGAAAAAGAGCAAACAGAGGAAAACAGAGCAAAAACAAACCTGAGTAAAGTCGAAGCATGATTGAGGTGCCATGGAATGTAGGATCGTACGATCCTACAAACCAGCACTTGATCCTGAATACAATGCCTGTCCCAACATCCTCGGTTACTGACCCGTAAATCAATCTGACTATATTTCCCCATTCGGCCTTATCTCTTCAAACCCACACAAGATGACGCTGATCGCCTCAGCGATAGAAGCGCCATCAACAAGATCTTGAGGAACTGTTAGAGCACTAGGTTGACGTCCAATTTTTATAGACGGGTGATTAGCAAGTGGTCACCCTTGAAACTCTGCCACCCTGATTGAATCAACAAAAAAACTCGAGTTGCTGAATTTCCTAGGAATAAGAGCATTACTCATTTCTTCATTATCAATGCTACCACCACTCCTCAAAGGGACTGAGGCAACTATTGAGGAATTTTTTGTCTTGAAGGGCGGAACAAAGTCATAAAGTGCAGTTCTTCGAAATAAGCATCCAGTACCAACATATACAGGACCCAGAATACCATCCAGAGCTTGCATATTGACATTAAAGAATACAGTGTTGTGATTGGCATCTCGATTCGATGGGTCAATTCCTTCAAACCTTTGAGGAAATTGAACATAGAAGATCCTGTTCCCACCGCAGTCCATCATATAGAAAATGCCTTCCCTCACTGCCTCAGAGTTAGAAATGTAGTGGTCACAATCAAGATTAAGTATGAAAGGACGATTGGGCGGTATGGCTAATGCTCGAACCAAGGCATTCATAGCCCCCGATTTCCTATTGTGATCATAGTCAAGTTGTTTCTCATGGGAAACATAGACGAGCATAGGGAGGCGAATATCAACTTCGGTTAAATCCATGGCATTTGAATCTGATGCTGGGCCGGGCAATGGCTCGTCACTCGAAGGTTTCAATATTAGCTGCATTTGAAAGATGTTGCATTATTTGCATGTTTGATGTTTATATCAAAAACGATAAAATTGCAATTTGATGCATCAGAACAAGTATAATATGAACATCCTAAACTAATTCTGTGTATGAGTGTTGACCTCACAGAACCTGAATCTTATCAACATCTAAACACTTCTCTAGTTAATAATAACAATATGTAAACACTTTTATAATGAAGGTTAAGACAGAATTAGTAGTTGGAAGCACCTACAAAAATTAAGCTCTAATATTCCTTTTGTTGTATTTTTGTAACATAAGGTTCACTGTATTAATGGTACTAATTATGTAATGAATATAGGATCCAGAGGAATAGGAGCTGGTATCTGATTCCCTAGGATGTCCATATATCATGCTTCTATCGTTTGGAGATTGCCCTATTGTGTGCAAGAACTATCTATTGCTATTTAGAAGTAATGCAATCTTACTATCTTTGCTAAGCGACTTCTAACATGCAAGTTTCTTGATACTGTGATCCAAAATTTTAAATGTATACCATGAGTTTTGACTCAGAATCTAAATGGCAGAACATGACTTCTCTGTTTGAAGTCTGACATGTCTTACTTATGGTTTTATATACCAGAGAAATTAATCACCCCTTTTCCTACAAATTCAAAGTTCAACACAATTCTAAGCCAACAACAATTCCCATCTTATTCAAGCCTACAATCATGTTGACTCAAATAGTAAAATTACTAATTGTTACTAGGAATAGAGAGAATATCTTCGCAGTTTGTCTTCCTTCTCAAAACTAGCAGGAGCAACATTTTGATTTTTGTCTGCTATATCCGTTACATGGGACATAAGCCCATGGCCATAATCTTTCTTATTATCGGCTATGTAAGGGCATTGTAGCACTTGATTGAAAATTGTTAGGACGTAGAAATCATCCTAAACAAAGTTCCATCTTTTCTAATTGCTTCTAAATTTATTGCATGAACTCTAATTTTGTGAAAGATTGAATAAGCTTTGACCAGAGTGCGTGAGTACTTGAATGGAAGATGTGATTAGTGGGAAAAAACTGGAATTGCTTTCTAATTCTTTCAATTATCACCACAGTCTAAAGGTTGGTTGCTTCACTTATTGCAGAATGCTTTCTGTACCAGGAAGTTAAAGGGCTGTAATATTTTTAATTCAGATATTGCCATCTCAAAAGTAGTTATTAGCATAGTGGACCAATTGCTAACTTAACAACAGGACAGCAGTAATAAGACTGAATAAAAGGTACAACTTTAAAACTGAGAATCCAACATGATAAGACCACTAGAAAATTGCTTTAAATTTCTGATATAAAGCTCTTTTAATAACAAAACTTGGTAGGTGCATAATAGGCACAAAATATGGTAACAGAACAATACAGTAGAAGACTGATTATATTGATGTGAAGTGTAAACAAACTGAGGATTTACCTCTTACAATGACTAGTATTTTAAGAACAATGAATGCAGGAATAATCTCCTTGCAAAAGGGAAAATATAAGGAAGATAAATGATATTCTCACTGTAAGAATATCCCTACTGAGATGAGAACGATTCTCACTCCAAAACCAGTCTGGTTTTCTTTACACCCCTCCTAATCTTTCAACACCTTCCTTCTCTCCACTGATTCTCTCAATCTTTTCCTCCACTCCCATGCTGCCACGTACACAGTTAGTTACTCCTACCATGAGGTCATTATTCCCTTCACATTCACTAACGGTTTCACATGTTCCCCTTCCTTCTCTCCTTTATAGATTATAGATGAGATGAGAACCTACTGTTTAGTCATTGACAATAACTACGAGGTGTTAGTCTTAAGTCAGCATGCCGCACCTATTTGTTTCATGTCTCTCAAGTTTTGAGTATATGAATGATACTACGAGAACTAGCTGAACATGCGTACATATAGAACTTAAGTCAACATGTCAAAACTTGCTAGTACGTAACCTGTTTAACATGTCAGCATGATGCCTAAAAATTAAACAAGCACCAAGAAACAGGAGCAAAACCAGCATTGCTAACCTAATGATAATTGAGAGCTTTGCTCTGCAAGTACTTGGACAAAAAATTCATAACAGACCCAAAATCAGCGTTGACCTGCAGTGGAGGATGGGCAAATTGGCAAGCCAAGTCCTTGATAGTGATACCCTTTGAATGGTGATCAATTGTGGACTGAGCAAACTTCAAGCCATGAGCAGTGCTCACCACCACTGTCTTATCAGTAAACTAAATAACTCCAGTATTCCTCAGTTTAAACAAAGCAATCAAGGCATGAAGTATGAAACATTTAACCAGCAAAAAGCAGTTCTCACCACCACTGTCCTGAATCTGTGTCCACTATACCACCCATTATTCCCCAAGGGCCCATCTATTTTGCAAAAAAATAAAACAAAGGTAGCTTCTTCAAGCAGCTAGTTCATAAGTGATTAGGGCATTGGTTAAAAGAACAAAAATAGAAATATTGTGTTGGAAAATGGTGAAAAGTGGTGAGTTCAACTTTATAAAAGTTTAAAAATTGTAGTTTCCAATGCAAAACAACTACTTTTAGGGCACTTGTTATCATGACCCTATTATAATTACTAAATAAACAAAATAAAAGATATTAAATTTATCTTCAAAAGCAAGATTACTAAAACTATGCCAGTAAGCAAAGTGCACATTTTAGCATCATAAAGGTTGAGAAGTGGTGCAAGAAGTGTGGTAATAAAAAAAAAACTTGCAATCTGAATTTCAAACAAAAAGAAACAATAAAGGGAGAAAGGCATAATTGACCCTAAAGAGACAAAGCACTTGGTTCATTTCAATGTTATCAACTGCACAAAGTAGCAGTTATTTTTGTTCTCTGTCCCTGCTACCACTTTCCCTCTTCAACTTAATCCCATTCCTCCATTCTTTTCTTCATACCCTTTTATCCATTTTTCATCCTCTAACAACCTCTTTGTCTCTCATACTAACACAAATCCTAGCTCCCACCTCAAATAATGTTTTGCCACTAATCAAAATCTAATCCATAATATTCAAACATGGCTTCAAAAATGTTGAGTTGACGCACAACTGCCAAAAACCATAACCATTTTCTCAGTCAATCAAGTGCTAAATGAGTATATGGACAAATATAACACATTAATGTAAAGAGTCAAACAAAACAACATATGCTTACATAGATTTCTGTATAATATAGAACAGGGCTGCGACCATTTCAAATTTCATCCTTACTTACCAAGAGTATCGAAATTAAACTAATCTACCAAAAAAAAACATAATTAGATAGACAGATAAAGAGAAACATACAAACTAACTAGTAAAAAATTATCAAAAGATGATTAATCACATTTGAAGATTCTATTGGGTGTTTTAGAAGCAACAAACAAATGAACAAAACAAATAATCCTAACCTTGCTATACATATATTCTTACAAGTCAGAGGTAGTAGAACATATTGCACAAGTACAAGTCAGTAATTAAGATTAAACATGATTAACAAGCTTCCTAGCTAGCTCCTTCGAACAAGAGGACGAGGAGGTGGAGAACCCCAAAACACAGCAGAGCTTTGATATAGAACTTTACTACACATTGTATAGGCTGGTGACTAAAGATACAAATTAAACTATTCCATAGATGAAGAACCAACAAACTGAATTTCTATCTGTGGTATAAACATGTGTATGTTTCTGCAAAAGAAATTTTATATGAAGGAAGGAAAAAAACCACACACAGGACTAAGCACAAGAATTTGAATGCACCAACTGAGCAAAATCATACATCAACTTCAGATTGAGAAAAAATTACCACCAAATCAATATGGCTGGGAATAGGATGAATCAGAATAAAATTCAATGTTGTCGATCGCGAATCCCAGGAAATAGTGGTTTGGTCAAACTCTGCTATGCAACAGAGCTATAATGCCGCAATTTGACAACATTTTGTACCAAATAGCGTATTGCGGAACAACAGCGATTTGTTCAATTTACGCTATGATATAGCGCTATAGCCTCTATTTAACAAATTCAAATCCAAAACATTGTCTACGGTAACAGAAGCCAGTGAAGGGTGAAAGACTCTGCAGTTTCATCAAAAGAATCACAAAAATTTGACAATTTTAAAAAGCACATACAAAATTACAAACAAGAAACAATGATTATTTAGTTTGAAAAACAACAAAAAGGAAAAGAAAAAGGAATCAAGTTTCAATTCAACAGACTTTCCCTACACATTCATACAGTACAACACTACACTGGTAGAAGAAAAATGACACATTATCAGAAAAACATCGTGAAATTCCACTATTTTGCACTTATAGGTAAGCTAAAATGAAATAAACCACTTCATTTTTTCATTTCCCTAACCTTCGTAAAAATCTCAACAATAGGAAAAGTCCTCAAAGAATTAAAGGCAAAGAAATGTATCGGAGTTATTGAAGCTCAAGAGCTTAAACGACGTGTAAAATTCTTTACAAAATGATGGGAATTTCAGAAATGCTTTAAATATATTAACCAAACACTGATTTTTGATCCAACGCATTTTAATTACTCCAAGAAATTACATTAACTCGCTAAAATCCCCTAACCAAACACACTCTAAGAGTAAGTTCATCAAAATGAGCATTTAATTGAGTCAAAACCTACATCATGTGTTACACTTGCCTTAGATAGCCGTTCTCCAACCACTACTTACCTATACTACACAATTTGCAATGACAAAAAGATGATAGTGGAGAAATTTGTGCTAAACAAAAAAAGAGGAACAAAATGACACAAAAACTCTGATCTAGAAATGAACATTTTCACGCATCAGATTCAGAGGGATCCCTGTCAGGCCAATGAAGGAATTTGAACCCTTGAAGGGAGGGTGGCAAGAAGCTCTGTGTTGCGGAAGGGTTGTCAGGAGTATATATGTATCCCTTCCCATACCCAACATCCTTCATTAATTTGGTTGGTGCATTCCTGAGATGAAGAGGCACCCCTTCATTCTGTCCAACTGATTCCCTCACTACCTTCTCAGCAGCTCCCATTGCTCTATAAACTGCTATAGATTTTGGAGCCAAAGCCAAGTAAGCAACACACTGTGCAAGAATCACATTACACTCAGGCATTCCTATAAAGTGACAAGCTTGGTAACACGAAACAGCTTGATTAAGAGCTAAAGGATCAGCCAAACCAACATCCTCAGTTGCAAACCGTACAAGCCTACGTGCAATATAAAGCGGCTCTTCACCTCCTTTTAACATTCTAGCCAGCCAATAAATCGCTGCATCAGCGTCACTTCCCCTCATAGACTTATGCAAAGCACTAATCAAATTGTAGTGCTCTTCACCAGCTTTATCATAAGCAAGATGCTTGCATTGAAGCGCCTCCTTTGCATCCTCAACACTAACACTAACAACAACCTCCTGACATTCTTCACTATCATGCTCCACTCGCGCAGCCGCATTAACACCAGCAATCTCCAACACATTCAAAGCAACACGAGCATCACCATCGCAATTATTAGCTATAAAATCAACCACATCCTCACCAACACTAACATCAACTTTACAAGAACCAAAACCGAGGCTTTTCACCAACCCTTTTTCAGTATCATTAACAGCACGTTTGAGAAGCAAAATGAGGTGATGTGGCTGAAGAGGGTTAAGAGTAAGAACACGACAACGCGACAACAACGGAGTAATCAAATGAAAAGACGGGTTTTCAGTAGTAGCACCAACAAAAACAATACTACCATCTTCTATAACAGGTAAAAATGAATCTTGTTGAGATTTATTAAACCTATGAACCTCATCAACAAACAAAACAGTAGTTTGATTTGTTTTAACTCTAACTTTCCTAGCTTCATCAACAGCATCTCTAACATCTTTAACACCGCTGGTAACCGCGGACAAAGATACAAAACGATACAAAGCTGAATCTTTTGTTGTTGATGATGAATTAACAATGGCTTTAGCAATGGTGGTTTTACCTGTACCAGGTGGACCCCACAAGAGGATTGAAGGTAGACGTTTGCGTTGAATTGATGAACGAAGAATTGAGTTTGTTGATAAGAGATGATCTTGTCCAACAACCTCGTCGAGTGTTCTGGGTCGGAGTCGTTCGTACAATGGTTCATGTGTTTGAGGTTGTTGTTTCTTGGAAGTTGGTTTGAAGAAGAATGAGGGTTTGTTTTGTTGTGTTGGTGAATGCTTCATTCGTTTGTTTGGTTCTTCAGTTTGGTCTTGTTCTGCTTGAATGGGTTGTTGTGGGGTTTGGAAGAAACGATCGAGTTTGGGTTGAAAAGCAGAAGAAGGAGAAAGAGAAGGAGAAGGGGTGTGAATAGTGGAATTGGGGGGTTTATGAGTAAGAATCCATTCAGTGGCTTTGACGGTGGATTTACCACCGGTGGCAGCTAAGGCTTGTGCAGCTAACTCATCGGGAAAACCCATGCTAAGAAGCTGTTGCATCTCCATCTTTCTTTGTTTCGAACTGATGATTCTGTGTATTCTTCTTCCAACTTCTTACAAACCAAACGCCCCTCTACTGCTACTACAGTCCCACTCGTGTTCATTCTTAAGCTTTGTTTGGCTGTGTCATATTTTAAGTTTAGCTTATAGATTAAGTTCATATTGCAAAAAGAAGGGTAAAACTATGACACTAGTTACAAGATTGTTGTTCACACATATCATAACGTTGAGACACACGAGTAAAATACGAAATTGTTCCTCAGTAGTTAACTGCCGAGGAATTCAAAAACCGGCTGTAGTTAGCTGCCGAGGTTTTTCCTCAGCAGTAAACTGTCGAGAAAATTGTTTCATCAGATGAAACAGTCACTTGCTCCCCCTACACACTATTTCATCATCACATTTCTTTCCTCTTCCATCTAAACACTCAAATCCAATAATTTTTCCACCAAATCTTGATCCAAAACTGCATAGGAGGTATCAACACACTTTTGACGTAAAAAAACGGATATTAAGCATTTTAATCGGTTGATTTTTAGCTGTTTTTGTTGATTATTTCGTCAGGTTACGTAGAACACTGGAAACCTCGGCAGTTAACTGCCGAGTTATGGGAATTTCTGCAGTTAACTACCAAGGTAAACCTCGGCAGTTAACTGCCCAGGAAAACTTGGAAAAAATTTTGAAAAACGCAGAAAAGGCAGCAGCTACTGCCATTTTCCAAAAAAAAATATCTTTGTTTATTTTTTGTTTTCATTCATTATGATATTGATGTTTATGCATTAGTTAGTTGCTAATTCATATTTTTGTGTTGTTTAATTATAGTAATGGTAGAGAACGCGGAAGATGTTCCGGGAGAGACAAAACCAAATTTTGTCGAAATTACCGAAGATGTCAAACCGCCTAAGGTTGAAGTCAAACCAAACATTGATGGAGTTTCCGTCCATGTTGAAGCTTCTAAATATGTTGACTTTCGTGTCCTCCCACTTCATGCCCACGAAGTTGACACGCTAAGTTTTTTTCAGACGACGTTAAGTGGAAAGATAGAGAAGAATTGCTTGAGTGGGCACGTCGTCAAGCAAATAAGGTGAGATTTACAATTGTTACACAAAGATCAAGCTTGATCAATCCAATATTGCACCTAGTGTGTGAAAGGAGTGGAGCTCATAAAGTGCCGGAAAAAAAAACCGAAGCATGCGACAACGAGCTCAAGAAAATGTGGGTGCTTGTTCATGGTTAGTGGATATCTTAGTAGGCAAACAAATGAATGGGGATTGAACATTCTTAATGGAGTTCACAACCATGCGATGGAGCCGACTTTAGAAGGACACATTCTTGCCGGTAGATTAAAGGAGGACGGCAAGAAGATTGTACGTAACTTGACCAAGAGCAAGATGCTTCCAAGAAATATTTTGATAAATTTGAAAAACAAAAGACCATATTGCATGACAAATATCAAGCAAGTGTACAATGAAGTCAACAAATATGAAAGGCAAATAGAGGTGACAAGAAGTCGTTGCAATATCTAATCTCAAAGTTGGAGGAGCACAACTATACTTATTTCTCAAGAACACAGAGTGAAAGTACTACAATTGAAGATATCTTTTGGGCTCATCCAACATCTGTTAAGTTGTTTAAAAAATTTCCAACGGTTTTGGTTATGGACTCCACCTACAAAACCAACACGTACAAGATGCCAATGTTTGAGGTAGTTGGGGTCACTTCAACCGATTTGACATGTTCGGTTGGGTTTGGATTTGTGACACATGAAAAAGAGGAAAACTTTGTTTGGGTTTTAAAAATGTTGCGTAAACTTCTTACGTCAAAGATGAATATGCCTAAGGTGATTGTGACTGACAGGGATATGTCTTTGATGAAAGCGGTTGGAAATGTTTTCCCCGAAAGTTATGCAATGAATTGTTACTTTCATGTGCAAACAAATGTAAAACAAAGGTGCATCTTAGATTGTAAATATCTTTTGGGAAAAAAGGATGGGAAAGAGGTGAAACATCGTGATGCTGTCAAGAAGATAATGAGGGCATGGAAAGCTATGGTTGAATCGCCCACTCAAGAGTTATATGCAAATGCATTAGTGATTTTTTTGTCGATGTTAGTCCTTTTTTTTTGTAGAAATTACACCGACGTATATTTTGGGGTCGAAATTGTAATATCAATTTTTTGAGGCCAATATATAGGTAACATTATGTAATTTATATTGATATATATGTGATAATATGACTTTTATGTGGTGAAACTAGTGCATTACTTATTTATTCGTTATTAATGTTTACGCATTTGATTTATTCATTATTACATTTCATTTAATTTCATTCTAATGTATGATTTTTTTCATAAAGCTTTTGTGAAGTGAAACATGCCTGAGGTTGCAAAAATTGAAGATTGTGTTAGGTACTCCGCTTTTAAAAAGACAATTAAGGTTATGATAACGCCGACCAACTCTCTTGATGATTTGAAGGCACAACTTAACACTTATTTTGAGCATCTTGGTGAAAATCAATATACACGTCACTTGTTTGGTCAAATGCCATGTATAGACCTAGGAGAAGATAGAGATGAATACGCATGGAAAACGGCAAGCTATATGCCTTGGCTTATTGAAGACGATAGCGACGTCGAATTTATGTTTCGGGATATGGTGGAAAATAATATATTATATATGTATGTTCGTTCCATATGCAGTTGCGTTGAATGTGTTGTTTAATTTAATGATATGTAATGAGTTGTAATGTGTTGTTTAATTATGGACACTTAATTATGGACATTATGTAACGTTTTGATGAATTTCAAACTTTTGTGTATTTTGAACCAAATGTCGGTTTGATTTAATTATGGACAATTGTAAAAGATATTGTATTTTTCTTGTTTATGACTGAGTTTAAATGTTGTATGAGTTATATTGCATTTGAAAATGTTCTGGTTTAATTACAGGTAAAAACTGACCGAAAAATGGCTTGGAAATGCTTTAGAATTATGCAGAACCCACTGTCTGCATATTTGTTTTTTTCGACAGTTAACTGCCGAGGTTTTCCTCGGCAGTTAACTGCAACCGGTTTTTGAAATCCTCGGCAGTTAACTGCCGAGGGGCAATTTCGTCTTTTACATGTGTTTCTCAACCCTATCAAATGTGTGAACAACAATTTTCCACTAGTTAACATTTAAGAAGGGTAAATCTCATGTTTGATATACTACAGATATATCGTGACTTTTTTTTGTGAATATATAATAAAATAATGATAATTTTTTTTTATGAATAAAATAATGATATCATATTTTTGTATCAAATACACGATAGAATTGTGTCTTTATCCGGCTCTCTATCCAATTATATGAGCACTCGTTAGGATTTTTAATCTATAGACTACTAAATTATATAACAATTTTTTTTTTGACAAAAATAAAACGATATTCATTCATTCAAATCGATAGATTGCATTAGATACAAACATCGTTAAAAACGTAAAGGGTGAATCTGCGAACAAACTCACATCACCCAAGTTAATAGCATAAAACGGCAAAATGCCTACAAATAATATGATAAAACCTAAGTCACCGAAATTCACATGCTTCCGGAACTTCAACGTTGATGCCCAAATCATTGGTTGAATTTGCAATTGATTGTGTCGATCTTTCAATAGGAAATAAACGAACACCGCGACAAGACGCGAAATCAAACGTCGCACAAGACAGTGAACAACACAACGCCGCACTTAAATGACGAAATCACAAAAAAAAAACAAAAAAAAACTTGATATATGTGAAAACCACTTATTTAGATTGAAAGAAAAGGAAAAAAAGATGTCGAGCGGTGATTCTAGGTCAAAAAATGACCTAAAACCACCCTCCTCGATGAACACGAAGGAGAAAGAAGATTTAGAGAGAAGTTGGAGTTTTTCTCGCTAAAAAACTTGGGCCGACTATTTTTTTTATATAACAATTTTTTTAAAGAATTGTTACAATCGGTCTCTTTTTTTTTACAATTAAAAACGGTCTCTCTATTACCCTTTTTTTTTTTTTTTCATTTTTAAACTATGAAACGAACCTAGATTTTATCTAATAAAAAATTAATGTTAGAGACGTTATCGAACAAGTTTTTATTTGAACATAGGTCTCCCACGGTTTACCGTGCGCCAATGATTTGCTACTTTTTTTTTTGAGCAATAATGATTTGCTACTTGTAATTGTAGGTTTCAAACCATTATTTACCTATTATAGTGGGTAACATGTATTTAAAAATTATTAAAATTAATTTTTAACATATTTTCTTGGTTCAAATAATTAAGGGTCAATTTCGGAACTTAAAAAAACTATAACCCTGATATTCAATATTTGTAAATAGTGTCTTTCCTGCAATCAACAATATCCATATTCAAGATTTTCATTATTCATGTTTCTTTAATTTATACCACTGCTATATAAGTTGGATTCTAATATGGAAAAATATATGATTCAAAAAAAAAAAATGGAAAAATATATACTCTCTCGTTGGCTCGTTCGGCGTTTCTTTAATTTCCATTAGTCATGCTTAAATTATGTTTTGTTTGAAAATTATAATTTTTTTGGAGAGATATTTACAATAATATTCTACACAATTTCGTTAAAAAATATAAATATTACACATGAATTGACTTAAAAATAGGGACCAAATTTGTTGATTGAAAATTTTATAGAGACTAAAAATTGAAGAATAATTTTAGAGGAACTAAAATAAAAAGTTGATATATTTACAGGGATAAAAAAATATATTTAACCCTAATACTATAATATTCTTTAAAAAAAATACCATAATATGTAATTACTAATATTATTTTTATTTATAATTATATAGTTTTATCATTAAAACTAAATCATAATTACTCAAAAGGCGTAAGAGCATATTGGGATTTTTTTGAATTTTTCCAACATTGCCAAAAAAACCTTTGTTAAATGTAATTTCAAAATCAATTGGATTTTTTTTAATTTAAGTAAACATTTCAAAAATAGAATCTTAGTGGGTCCAGTAACCTACAAATCTCAACCATTCAAAATTTTCTTAATATATCCAATGGTTAACATCTATTTTGCAAAAAATAAAAAAAACACTTCAAGTCTCCTACGGTAGGAGACCTAAAGAGGTCTCCCACCATAGCCTTTGCCTTGAACATAGGTTATCGTACAAGTTTTGTTGTTTAGGAAAATGTTAATGAATGTTCCACAGTCATGGGCATTCTTTAAAAATTAACATATTTAACTTTTTAAATAATAATTTTTTAATTAATTCATAATCTCTAAAGAGATTCCATTAATTAGCAAAAACCCATAACTTATTTCTTTTCTAGGAGAAAAACCCATAAATTATTTATGTAAGTTTATAGGAAATTCCACGGTACATTTGAAAATTATGGTGTACCAATACTCTTGCTTCAAAAATCTATAAATTAACCATAATTTTTATGAAATAAATAGATATTTGTTGATATTTATATTTTAGAAAATATCATTTCATAAGTAAAAGAACATCATGTCATGATTATAACAATTATACTTTATATTTTTATATTTTTTGTAAAAAATAAACAAAATTCTTTATTATGAGTAATAAAAGTTCAAAAAAATTAAATTTTATTCCATCGACGTTTTTGGTAAACAAAATTTAGTTATTATAATTATAGATGATATAATTTTTATTTTTTTAGAAAATAAATCATCTAACTATTAATTTAAGGATTTGATGTACCAATGCATTCAAATTTTTAAATATACCATATAATTTACCATTTTAAGCTACTTTATCGATTATCTGCTTCTTCTTTTTTCAAACAAAACTTTAATTTCTTCCTTTTTTTTTAAGGAATTTAATGTCTTCCTATAATCATTCTTATTCTACTTTTCGGGTCATCATTGCATATTTTGATAGTACTGTTTCGTGTTCCATATATGCAACAAAATTATTTGGAGCTTTTCTTCTTTCTCAATTATTTTTCATTTATCAACTATAAAATATATTTTGATTGTCAATTATTCCATATCAAAAGGATTGAATGAATATACTTTGTCGGAAAAAAGATACTGAATACAGTTCGATGATAAATTAAAAAATTGATCTCATGTCCCTTTAAGTAAAAGGGAAAAGAAAAAAACAATACTAGTCATGTGAGTATATTGTACATTCATGTATATTGTCTACATCCAATTAACCAGCTCATTTTATGGTAACAAAAGTGGTTACCATGAAATCATTCTTCCAGGTTTGAAATTAAACTAAATTTCAAATAAAATATTTCTTCCAGGTTTCAACTAAATACACTTTGTAACTTGTGGAGGTGGTGAATGTGCAGCTCTAAAGAATGAAATCATTCAAACCCATGCCTTGCTCTTACTCTTCCATTATCTTAGGTCGAGCCAACGTTTTGGTTCTTTCTCTCCCCGATGGACGGGTGAGTAGAGACATGCATAGAATCAATGTCAGAATCGTATACCCTTGCTATCTCTTCACAGACTTTAGGAGCAAGTCGGGGATCATAGCCAGCCGATGTCGTTAGAAGAAGCCAGATTGCCCAATGTAACCTGCTTCAAATTCAATCCTACACATTATGAATAAATTGGGTTGACAACAAGCATGAGCATGTATTTAATGAAGACAATTTCAAATAGCAGAAAGGAGCATTCGACCAGAGGATATGCAACGCGATATTTTAATTCCATGCTCCAAGTAAGATGCAAATCAAAATGAACCAAATTAAAGGAGCAATGTCAAATCATGGTTAGATAGTTATAACAGAATCTTAAAAAATTGACATTGATACATCCACAGAAGAGATAAGGACACAGATCATGAACCTATAAGCAAGAACTAGTATAAACAATTTAAATACGAATAACTATATGGTATCACTACTCATTAGATTCTAGGTTTTTTCCACGCACCCTGAGAAGCTGCTGCCTTTTTCTATTACTGCCGCCATTTTTATGTCATCACCGCCATCGTCAGTTGTGCATGTAGGTGCGTTTAGACTGGTGAAAAAGTCGACCCACCTTGTCGGTTCTAGACTCAGGCCCCTTTGATCATATGTCTCGTAACGCATAGCTGACATAGTTCCTGGTGTTACTTTACCCAATGGATCACAAGCTAAAGTCTGAGGCATTGGCCAAACTAGTCCCCTACCCACACTATCATTGGAATCTATACTATACTTTATGTTCTTGTTTGTCCATTTAATTTAATCATTGTTTGAATGGTGTTATTTTATCTAAGTTATCTAAGTGTTTTTATTTTGTCAACATATTTATGTTTTTAAGTATAAAATGTTTAAAATAAACTTATAAAATATTACTATACACATAATTTGCTACAAACCAATTAATCAAAAATGCACATGAAGGAAAACATAAAAGCAGATGAAATTGATGGAAATGTGTGTATTATTGATGATAAATGAAACAGTTATATAGTGTTTTACACTCTGTCATTAGAGAAAATTTTGGTTTATTTCACGTTTAAAAAAATATATCTTGGATTCCAACCTTGTAATTTGAAGATTATTTGGTTTTGAACCTTTGTGAAATTTGATTGTACAAAATAGATGATATGACAAGAGGTAAACCGAAATTTGATGCACATGAAGGAAAACAAAAAAGCAGATGAAATTGATGGAAATATGTGTATTATTGATTATAAAGGAAGGGGTTAAATAGTGTTTTAAACCCTGCTATTTGAGCGAGTTTTGGTTTATCACCTAAAAAAAATCTATTTGGATTCTAGTCTAGTAATTTGAACATTTTTTGGTTTTGAATCTCTGTGAAATTTGACCATACAAAGTAGATGATATGGCAGGGGATAAACCAAAATTTGTTAGGCCTGCCTGAAATCAACAAAACATACACTTTAACGGGACGCTGATTTTGATTGTAGCTAAGAGTTATATTGATTCTGCTATATGGTGGAGAAAGGTGAGTTTTTTACTTCATTTTTCTATAAATTTTCCGTTAACTATAATGTGTTTGGTTGTTTCATGTATTGCCTTTTATATGCAAATGACCAAGACATGAAACAACCAAAAACATATTAATAGAAAATTTATAGAAAAGTAGTTAAAAACTAACATTTCTCCGAGAGACAACATAATTACTATAACACTTAGCTCCAAAGAAGCTCGACGTCCCTTTAGAGTGTAACTTTTATTGATTTAAGGTGTCCCTAACAAGCATTCTTATGCCGATTGGGTTTTATCCCCAAGAAATAACCTTTTAGATTTGGTCGGGCTGCTATGAAGACCATCAAAGGGTGGAGTTTTTAGGATTATTTGAGTATTAGAGGATTGAGTTCAGCGTTGGTAAGTCTACGCAGTTTGCGTAAGAAGAAATTATGTTAGTGAAGCCATATTGGTGTATTGAAGAGGAAGAGTAACAAAGGGTAAAATGCAATTCAACACGAAGTAGCCTTGCCTTCACTTGCATCTGCTTACGAAAATATGCAAGAAGGTTGCCCTAGGGTTTGTAAGCATGGGAGCAACCAATTACTCTAGCAAGAATATCACTAGAAAGAGTATATTGAAACCAAGAAAGTAGCATCTGATCCATTTAACGCCATGGACGAAATGTAGGATTCAGCATTCCAGAAGCACAATCATTTGAATGAGAATACGAGGAGGGATCAATGGTGAAACATGAAAATCATCAAGATTATGCGCATTGATGTATGGTTCTACCTGTTCACGCCAAACGAGAAATTTTTTTCTCGTTCAATTTTTGGAGCTTCATGCTTGATTTTGAGTTGCGTGGAAAGGTAAGATATTCTTGGAGCTTCTGGGGACGATACTCTAAAATCTGTTAAGGAGAAATGTGTAATAAACTATTAACAAGGTAACAAAGCTGAAGACAATAAATTGAACAATAGGAAAACCTCTAGACATTATATCACCTCTCTAACATCATCTTTGGACAAATCAGTCATGAGATCGAATTGGTGCACCTTGTTTTTTCCAAGAAACAATGGCTTGCCACTAAGCATTTCTGCAAATATGCATCGAATGCTCCAAATATCAATTGATGGAGTATACTGCAAGAGACAAGGATACGAGTTTACATAGTACTTCAATACTTTAAGAAATAGAGCTAGAGAGGGGCAAAATGGCATGTATTTTACACTCTTTGTTTCCGATGGAGGTAAATTCACAATTGACAACTAATTAAGGTAAATGACTATAAGTTAGTTTCATATTCAAAATTGTATATAACTAAAGGAAAGAATTAAACCCTCTGCAATTGTTCGTACAAGTTTCAAACAATGATATCCTCATGAATTGACTACAAAATATAAGATTCGCTAAACTATAGATCTTCGCAAAAACATCACAGCCTCAATTGCATTGGCTACATTTTACCGCAATGTCAAGAATCACAATGTAATCGCAACTACGAAATTCACAAGAATCTTGCCTTTAAATTGTGCTGCCGTCAAGTTCATTTCTATGCATGAAACATGTAAATCCTACAATGTTTACGGAGAAAAATTAGAATATCCAAAATCGCCACATCATGAAATAAAGAGCAAGAATCAATAAATTAAAGGCAAAGAACAAATTCTTTCAGTGATGAATCGTATGGAGAAACAACAACACATGAAGGATATGACATTTGGAATAAAAACGGGTACGGAAGAGAAAGAAGATTTTGGAAAGAATTTTGTTTGTTGTGTATTTTCTCCATCTAGAATCAATTAATTTATATATTATGAGACACACCATTTTATTTTTTTGAATGGTATATCTCGTAATAGATAACTTGATTGATTCTAAATGGAGCTAATACACAAAAAAAAAAAAAAGGAATTCCCTCAAGAATCTTCTTCCTCTTCCGTAACCGTTTTCACACAATGTCGTATTCTCCATCATCCATGGAAGTGGTTGTTGTTTCTCCATCTGATCCATCGCCGAAAGAGTTCGTTCTTTGCCTTTAATTTATTGACTCCTTATCTTTAATTTATGATCTTGCGTTTTAGGACGTTCTGATTTTTTGCCGTAAACATTGTGGGTCTACATGTCTTTGTAAGACAAGTTGTAGGGCATAACTTTTTTTTGATAAGGCAAGAGTCCAATGACATAAAAAAAAGAATAGAAGACAGTCCAACAGAGTTAGAATGTCTTGCAGATTCCATTCTATGTCTGGTGCTCATATATATTATTAAAAAAAGGAAAAAATAAAAACAAAAAAGAACTGGGGGACATAAGCCTAACCCAGTCTGTCCACACAAAGTGTAAGCCAACCCAATCGGGTGATACAAAAAATAAAAACAACACCGGTGGATCGAGCCAAACTGTCCAACATCAAATATTGATGAGGATTTCGAAACCTCCCCAAGTTAAATAGTGTCAAACTCGTGAAGGTGGGAGATTCGACCGCCAACACAGATACAGAACCCCACACATACAACCCGTTATGCTGCAACAAAAAGCTTCATGGCCATTTCTAGTCAAATCCAATAGAAAGCAACTCAAATCCAATTGAAGGCCAGATCGAGGGATGATCAATCAACGAGTCGGAGCACCACGGGCACCGTCAACACGGTAATTAAATAGGGTTAATTAAATAGGGGTAATAAAGTAAAATTAATCATTGAAGTTGGGTTAAATCTAGGACAACATTTTGCGTTCGGGTTAACTTTAAGGAATAAGACATAAGAGATTTCAGAAGTATTTCAAAATAACATTTTGATTAAATTATATAAGGTTAATTAAATAGGGGTAATACAGTAAAATTAATAATTGAAGTTAGGTTAAATCTAGGGCAACATTGTGCGTTCAGGTTAACTTTAAGGAATAAGAGAAGAGATAAGAGATTTCAGAAGTATTTGAAAATAACATTTTGATAAATTAAATAGGATTAATTAAATATGGGTAATACAATAAAATTAATCATTGAAGTTAGGTTAAATCTAGGGCAACATTTTGCGTTCGGGTTAACTTTAAGGAATAAGAGATAAGAGATTCTAGAAGTATTTGAAAACAACATTTTGATTAAATTAAATAGGGTTAATTAAATATGGGTAATACAGTAAAATTAATCATTGAAGTTAGGTTAAATCTAGGGCAACATTTTGCGTTCGGGTTAACTTTAAGGAATAAGAGATAAGAGATTCCAGAAGTATTTGAAAATAACATTTTGATTAAATTAAATAGGGGTAATTAAATAGGGGTAATACAATAAAATTAATCATTGAAGTTAGGTTAAATCTAGGGCAACATTTTGCGTTCGGGTTAACTTTAAGGAATAAGAGATAAGAGATTCCAGAAGTATTTGAAAATAACATTTTGATAAATTAAATAGGATTAATTAAATATGGGTAATACAATAAAATTAATCATTGAAGTTAGGTTAAATCTAGGGCAATATTTTGCGTTCGGGTTAACTTTAAGGAATAAAGAGAAGAGATATTGTGATTGAATGAGTAAAACGAATTGGCCAAATCAATAGAGAGAACGATTCATACGGGTTTTAATCTTTCTTTTTTATATCAAAAAAGAATTAATAATCGCTTATTATTTATTTTATTTTTTTCACAAAAGACTTTCAATCCTATTTATTTTATTATTCCAAAATAAAATATCTTGAGGGCACTAAATATGGGCATCTCTTTTTTTTGGTAGTGAAATATGAGCATCTCTAGTATTATTTGAGGCATTGTCACCACTAAATATATACATCTCTCAACGTTGATTCCTTCAAAAAAAAAAAAAAACTCTCAACGTTGATTCAACTTTAGTCTATAACGATGGGAGAGAATATTCATTCCTATTTTAAATGAAAATATATTTTACACTAAAATTTGTTTTTGACCTATGTTTTAATAAATCAAATGAATTTTCCATGCATAGCTCCGATGACCAATTCCGACAAAAGAATTGAAATACATTTAAAGGATTAACATCTCCAAATACATACATATTTTTCTATATGCAAAATTTGTTTTTCTATCTCTTCTAGTAGTGTCTAACTTTTTATTTTTAGACTTTGTAAATAAAATATTAATTTTCACTTGACCAAAAAAATATATATTTTCAATCCTTATATATATATCACTTTATGTTTTTAGTGTTTCATTTTTTTGTCTTGACATATTTTTTTATGTTGATAAAAAAACATTTGATTTTATTCTCTCTGACCATAAAACTAATGTTATATTATAAATGTATATTAAAGATCAATTCCACCGTAAATAATTTTCCAAGTTTTAAAAATAAATGAATAATGACCTAAAGTAAAATGTGATATATTTACGAGTATAAAAAATATCTAGTGCAAACACATCTGTAATGCATATTTTGTTAGTAATTTTATTGACTAAATTGACCAACGAAAAACAAATTCAAAACATATTAGAGAATTAAAATGACTAATAAAAGAGATACTTGTGGATCTGTTTACAATTTTAGATACATCCAAGAACTACAGGAGGAGGAACAGTGCCTCACACATTTAGGGATTAAAATGTTTGTTTACACGTTAATTTACTTGACATTCTTGTATTACCAAAGCCTAGATTTTGCAAGACTAA
>Ga0315913_1001820_pt1 | contig 24255 bp, 21 predicted proteins | sample MpolsnodulesMG_FD_207736 | JGI IMG/M metagenome (GOLD analysis project Ga0315913, IMG submission 207736) | Medicago polymorpha root nodule microbial communities from Los Angeles, California, United States - small nodules | ecosystem: Host-associated > Plants > Roots > Nodule | place: USA...
GGTACATATAATTAACTATGGAATACTTTTTGTGTAGTTGATACATCATACATGATGAATGCACATATGATTAAGTTTTTTTTTAAATGTCGGGATAATACATGTCACTCCTAAAATATGTGTGTATCCATGGCATATGGGATGGGAGAAGTCTTTGGGACCGGTGCATAAATCTAAATGGTTGATCGAATGTTCAACTTTGACCTAAACAATTTATGGTGTTTAAACCCTAACTGGATGTTCGTCTAGACACTAACCTAAACAATGGAATAAGTGTTCAACTTTGACCTAGACAATTTATCAGTTGTGGTGTCTTGTTTATGATTCCTGGGTCTTGTAAATGACAGTGTGCATGAATCAGTTTCATCATTGAGATTAATTAATCTCACAATTCATAAGCTTATGGCTACAATTGATCCTATCGTAAAAAAACAAAGATTTTTGTACCCAAAAAACAAAAACAGAAAAACATTTTTTTTTGAAAAAAAAAGCTTAAATTTGTTTACCCATGTATTATTAGCGGTTTCTGGTTTACCCCTGTAAAAAAAATTTATTTAATACTGTAACATTTGTAATTTGAGTTAATTTCGGTTCAATTTTCCCCCACCATATATAGATTATGTACCGTCAAAATTGGACTAACGAATATTCAAATCACATGATTGAAATCTAAACAAATTTTTTACAACGGTAAACTAGTAACCGCTAATATTACATATACTAACTCGTTATACTTCTACAAAAAGCTCGGATTAATAATTATATTAGACGGCGTGTGTGACTTATAAACAAATATGGGGTAATAGTCACTTTAGTCCCTAAATATGTGATGAGTAGTCACAATAGTCTCTTAATGTATCAAAATTTCAAAACAATCCCTATGCACACTGTTAGTCAAAATAGTACCTGACGCTAAAATAATATCTCAATACTCACAATAACTCATTCCATATAAGGACTAAAATAACAATAAGTAAATACTTACAAGGACTAATATGACTACCCAAGTATAACTGTTTAACAGAAAACCAATCTTGTGTTGGGTCACGAGGGGAGCTCGGGGGGCTGTCCACATCGAGGCTTGAACAACCACACTAGCAAGAGAGACGCCACACTCTTACCCAAAACCTTAAGGTTATGGGTTTATGAGTCCTCTTACTTATAAGGTGTTCAACCTTTACTTTTCTATCCGATGTGGGACATATATAACTCACACTTGCACACAACACTCCCCCTCAAGTGTGAGTCAAGCGGAAGCTTTTTACTTGCTTGTATCGTCGTTGCTGGTTTCTCCGCAAATGGACCGACACGCTTGTACCGCCGTTGTTGCTTTTTGCGCAAACGGACCGGCTGCCTCGGTCGTACCCTTCGTCGAACGGGACACTCCCCCTCAAGTGTGAGTCCATCTATTCATCATACTCCCCCTTAAACGGAAGCTCTTACTTGCTTTGTATCGCCGTTGCTGGGTTCTCCGCAAACGGACCGACATTGCTTGCACCGTCGTTGCTGCTTTCTGCGCAAACGGACCGGCTGCCTCAGTCGTACCCTTCGTCGAACCGGGCTCTTATACCACTGTTGGGTCACGAGGGGAGCTCAGGGGACTGTCCACATCGAGGCTTGAACAACCACACAAGCAAGAGAGACGCCACACTCTTACCCAAAATCTTAAGGCTATGGGTTTATGAGTCCTCTTACTTATAAGGTGTTCAACCTTTACTTTTCTATCTGATGTGGGACATATATAACTCACACTTGCACACAACATCTTGTTCAGAAACTCCGTTAACAGCAAAGTGTAAGACACCACTGTCTTGTGCTGTTTTTATCAGTTGTGGTGTTTTGTTTATGATTCTTGGGTCTTGTAGATGACAGTGTGCATCAATCAGTTTCATCATTCAGATTAATTCATAAGCTGCTTATGGCTTCAATTTGTTGTTTGCTGTCAGCAAATTCCCATTTATCCTATGTAAAAAATAAAAACAGAGATTTTTATAATTTAAAAATGCTTTTATTTTTCGACATCAAATTTTAAAATTAAAAGTATTTTTGCTCTGTGTGATGTATTGCGATTTTAAAAGATAATTTTAGTTAAACAAGTTTTGTGAAGTATAAAAGACTTTTTAGGATTTTCATGATTTTAAGATTTTTAAAGACTTTCAAGATTTACAATTTAAATTTTAAAGAATTCATATCGTAAGATTTTGAAGGATTTAAAATGATTTTATAAATTTAGATGATTTTAAATGACTCTATAAATTTTAAGCAATTATTAAAGAGAAATTATTATTGCACCCTTTACGTAAAAAAAAAAGATTATATCATTTTATATTTTCACTATAATTCTCCAAACACACTCTTTATTTTTTTTTCCAGAATGAATTAAATAGCATTAATATCAAAATTAGTTTAGTGATCATACCATTTATAAGTTATGGATGAAATCTGCATCACAATCACATTTTTGAGGGGAAATCGAAGGAAAAAGAGGAAGAAATTGATGAAAACTGCAGACTTCTGGGTTTAGATCGCGAAGGAGAAAAGAGAAAAAGGGTTCAAAACCATTTGATAAAAAAAAGAAAAAGGGATTAATTGGTTTTTTAAAAAGGGAGTTTATAGGTTAATATTGAACAACAAATGGCTTGGTGGTTAAAATGCTTCAAAGCAATCAACATGGCATAGGTTCAAATCTTTGCAAAGAATTTTTTTCATAAATATTTTTATGAAAGACTTTTACAATTTTAATAAAGTTCCACAAATTGAAGAATCATGTGAAATTAGAATTTTTTGAATGTCACATGACTTTTTTAAAGACAATTTTTAGGGAGATAAAATTGTACATTGTTTTGGGAGATAAAATTGTACATATCGGATTCTCGTGAGCTTAACTCAGTTAATAACAATGCATAAAATATATAAGATATGGAGTTCGAACCCTGACCAACAACAAAAAAAAAAATAAAATTGTCCATTCGGTGCTTTATTAGATCTAATTTAAGGGACCACATATTTGTGTTTTTGGCATTTTGTTGTTATCGTTTAACAACCTAAGATAGTGCTATGCATATGCATCATCATCCTATGAATCTCAACACATATTCCGGAACTTCTCTAAATTATACTTTTAATATCTATCATCATTTATTTTCTTCTCTCTTTGTCACAATTTTTACCATAGTAAAAATTCACAACACAAAGATCAAAGAAACAAAGAAGCTTTGTTGATTTTTTGATATTAGAGTGTGATCTAATCAAAAGAGATTTAAGAGAAGAGAAGAGAAAAAAAAAATGGTGAATCCAATAAAAGCAGCAATAGGAGATTTTGTGTTGACTTTTACATGGATGTTTATATCTTCAACACTTGGATTAGTCACAACAGAAATTATGAAAGCTTTTGATCTTCAATTTGTGACATATAATGGTGTTAATTATCCTTTTATTATAATTACAACATTGTTAATATTCATAATTATCTTTACTTTTACTGCCATTGGTAATGCTTTGGGTGGTGCAAGTTTCAACCCTACAGGAAATGCTTCTTTCTATGCTGCTGGTCTTGGTTCTGATACTCTTATCTCTATGGCTATTCGTTTTCCTGCTCAGGTTTTTATTTTATTTCATAAGGGTCTTTTTATTTTTTATTTTTGGATTTTGGATTATGATTTTAGATGATTTATGTTAAGGTGATTTTGGTATCGGATGTGTGTTTGCATTTGACACTGACACAACACGACACTGACACATGTGATTATTACTAGTGTTGATGTGTCAGTGTTGTATCAGGTGTCTATGTCGTGCCAGTTCTTCATAGATCACGATAAATTTGGACGAAATAATGATGACATAGACATTGATATTGTTGAAACTAAAAAAGTGTAGCTTTTGTCAAAGTCACGGTGGCACATCGTGATCGTGATTTTTCCAAATTCATTGTAAATCCGAACATGCACTTAATGTTATAGCCTTATAGGTATGTTGTCAAGCCCAAATAGGCTGGCTTAGTGAAATTATGTTAGGTCTGCAAGTTAGAAGAATGTGTATTGTATTCAGATACTCTTAAGTTATGTAGCACATACACTTAGGATTGAAGGCGTGTTCGGTATCCGATACTGACACGTCAAAATTATTACTTGTGTCGGCATGTCTGGTGTTCGTGTATGTGCTTCATATCTCTTTAGCAGAGATCCTTATAGAAAATAGATTACTTGGAGAGATGTCATATCCTTCTTGCTCTCTCGGTCCCAATCTCGATCTGGATTGCATCTGATAGGAGGATACATGTAGATTTCATCGAAAACATAACCTATGTTGACCTGAAATTTTGCAGTCATCAAGCGTTTTCAGAAATTTCTTTAACTATATGACAATTGTAGTTGCAGGGCTTAACTTGTGACTTGTGTTGGTTTTGTTTTGCTTCTTTTATAGAATTTGAGCATCTTATTAGAGAATTTTATATAGATTAAAGTGAATTAATGAGTTATGTTACACAGGCATTAGGTGCCGTCGCTGGTGCTAAGGCAATTAAGGAAGTAATACCACCAAAATATAGTCACATGATTGGCGGACCTGCTTTGAAGGTTGATTTGCATACTGGAGCTATAGCAGAAGGAGTTTTGACATTTTCAATCACTTTTGCTGTTCTCTTCATCTTGCTCAGAGGTCCTCGTAGTGAGTTCATGAAGACTTTGTTGATGTCCATGTCGACCGTAACTGTGATTCTCATCGGTTCTGCTTACACCGGACCATCAATGAATCCCATCCTTGTAAGTGATTCATTTTTTCATTCGCTTTATGTTATCATTGGTTTCCTCATGCGTTTAAGTGTAACTGGTTTTCGCAAGTGATTAATTTTTTAATGTATTCTGATATGTGCCTAAAGTTTGAAACTTAGAAGTTGTTAATCTGTTTTAGCAACCTTTTTAGTTGTTAATCATGTTTGGCCTAATCTATTTGATTTAAGGTTAGAACACTGTCTTTCACTTCATAGATAAACCATATATTTTTGTTGCGTTTTTTGACCAAAGCAATGACCTCCCTCGCAAGAGTATGAGCAACCATATTCGTTTGTTGCGGAATAAACTTCACCATAAAGTTGAAATTTATAGATAAAAAGTGTTTGATGTCTAAAACAATAGACCAAAGTCCGAACTCGCTAATATCACAATAAGACCCGAGGATAGCATCAGTGAAAAGTTTGCGATCAGTCTCAAAAATATTATGTTGAAATCCCATGCTATTCACCGATTTTGTAGCTCCAAGTAGTGCCACTGTCTCACCCTCTTTTACCTGCATAACCGCATCTGTCCTGGATGTGAAGGCTGCAACAAAACCGTGCCTGCCATGAACTGCTATTAGAAAAACATTGCATTTCACCACCTTACTACTACATTGGCACTATGGGGTTCCTTTGCTTTCAACCAATCAGCACGCGACGAGGTAGCTAACATACTCATGTTGCTCTAAGTTGAACCAAAAACACAAAATTACCATTTCTAGCTTACTACTTATGTCACTCTCTTCATGACTTGGGTACATATGTCCATCAGAATCTGTTTAGGAGACCAGACTGCTGTCATTTACAGATAATCCCCAGCAAACCGGCCGTCACTCACACCTGCTTCCTCACTGGTTACTTCTCACTGTACATGGAAAGAGCACATGGTAATCATCCACGTCTCATCATTGTACATAGAACAGTGTAGAGGACAGACCGTTCTTTTGATTGGAGTCTCATTCTAGTTGGTAGGAATTCTCTACAAATATGCCAAATCAATTTCTTTAACCTTGATGGTGCTTTAATTTTCCAGATAGAGTTCCACTCTCCCGGAACCACATTGTGTGCAAACCTTGTATCTGGATTTAACCGTGTACAAGCCACAATAGTCTTCACTCCAAATAAAATGGTCCTCCAACACAGAGGGCACCAGGCATTTGTGGAATGACCAAGTCACGGGTCATGCATGCACCTTAGAGCAATCTTCCATCGAGAACCTTGAATAAGGATAGTATGTTGCCACGTAAAGTGAGGGGAAACTTGACCGTAGTTGACTCTGGCATGATTCGATCAAAGTTTTTTTAGTTCCATTTGTTTTTGTAATTCTTTTTTCTTGTACGATTGCTATATTTGTCCAACATTAATGTGCCAGCACCTCTGCATGTATGCAAATCCTCTTTCGTTATGGTTTGCTCGGATTGCACTTTCTCAATAGTTTGAGTTAGTTCTGATCTATGTAGCACCAACACTTCAGATTGAAAACATGTAGTCACTGTCTGACACACGGTCTTATCAAATATCGGCACCATGGAGGATATCGGTGGCGGTTTTCGGACTCACCGCAATGGTAAGTATCAGCCGATATGGTGGATTTTCCCGCTATAATCTGCTATGACGGTGCCACAAAGTGGCTGGTATGGCAGGATTTTGGCTATCCGCCATGGACAACACTGCTGACAAAACATGACACCAACATAGTAATTAGATTCAATCACTTCTGTTTTCTTAAATTACTGTCAAAATTTACATGTTAGTGTCGTGCCTGTATCTGTGTCAGTATGATATTGGTACTGGTGGCAAATTTTCTTCCACTTCCTCCTCTATCGTGCACAAGGAAAAAGTTCCAAAGCGATATACTGTTTTTCTTGTCATTTACTGCCTTGTATACATGATATATCAGGATCTACTACTCACATTAATCTTTACTGTCTTTAAAAAGATGCTATTCTAGATGAACTACTTTAATCTTTGCTTTAATTTGGCTATGATTAGTTTCACAGCAAACATCTTACCTATAACTACAAACTTCATAAACATTTCATTGAATGTCATTGGTATCAACAATTAAGTCTTACTCAATGCATTCTAGCACTTCTTTGAAGTTCTTGTGGTTTTAATCTTTCTCATGATAAGACTCCTTAATCCTTCTGACAATTTTTTGTCTGTGATCATTACCATTTGATGATAATGTAAGTTCCTTTTGGGGTGTACCGTGCATAGATGTACAAGGAATCATGGTTATCAATATATTTCAATACATGCGAGACATATCTCGATTCAATATAAAATTGAATCCGATCGATAGAAATCTCTAGGTTTTCTATTTTGAACACGAATGTCATCTTAAATCCGGATTCACTACGATAAATCATCACCTATTTAGTGTAGCCGACCACCATGTTTCTGTCAATTTTGTATATCCACTAGCTTTTCTTCTGTCATTTGATTTATGACTTGAATTATTCGAACGTTAATAGCTGAAAAATAAGCTTATAGTTTTTCCATGTCCATTATCTTTATTAGTAAAATATCTTACGATTCATTATAATTTTCGATTCACGATTCAAAAAATAGGTCTTCTGATTCGCAATTTGAATCTCGATTTGATAACCATGTTAAGAATAATTTAATGATTGGTATACTTTATTTTTCTTTCAGGCATATGGTTGGGCATACTTAGACAACTGGCACCACACATGGGATCAATTTTATGTTTACTGGATTTGTCCATTCATTGGAGCAATACTTGCTGCTTGGATGTTTCGTGCTGTTTTCCCACCACAACAAGTGGTAAAAAAACAGAAAAAGCGTAAAGAGGCATAGTAAATAGTGGTTCCTATGCAAGCTGTTATTAATAACTTTTTTTAGTATAATCACTTATTCTTAAAATCACTTCTTGTTCATTCTCATGTATTTTGCTGCTTTATAGGACTTTAGCTTTCATAATATAATGTTATCAGGTCCATTTCATGTAATAGAAAGATTCAATAATTTTGAAACAATGTAATTCAGATATTTTTTCCATCAATGAAAGCATTTTGTAATTTGTTGAATAGTTTTGGTTCACTGATAGTTTTTGTTATTTCCTGTGTTGAATTTGTAACTTATATACTCCCTCCGTCTCATTATAATCGTCTTTTAAGGATTGTGCTAGTTCTTAAAGAACTGACTAGTTGGATTGATTTTAATGGTAAAGTTATTATCTATTACTAAACACTCATTAATTGTAGCTAGTGAAATAGTTAATTGAAATGAAATTCAATAAATAAGGGTATATTAATGGAGAGAAAAAAAATGTTACATTGAAGCGACAGTTATGTTGAAATAGAGAAAAAAATGTTAGAGTGACGATTAAAATGGACGGAGAGAGTAATGTGAGACCCAATAAAACTATGTTATCACTTCCTTCAAACAAAAAAAAAACTATGTTATCACTAGAGTAAAAGAAGGGCCAACGTAACAACCACCGGAAATCCACCATCACCGTAACTTATATAATTATGTTGACTTTCCGATGGTTGTTATGGTGGTGGTAGATTTCTTAGTTGAAAATTACGATGACTATGTAAGTTTATGTTTATGATAAATTATAGCTATGTTTTTATGGACATTATGCACTTGTTAGACAACAACATCTTGAAGGAAGGGTAAAACAAGAAAGATAATGCCCATATTAATGACAAGATATGATAATTTATAAATATGATCCTATTAAAACTCGTCAAGAAATATTCATAACTACAATTACAGAGGAACAATACCACAATACCTAAATCAGTCGATGCTTCATAATCTTTTCTTAAAAACCTAACTAATTTAATCATTAAAATGAACCTAACTATCATTTTCTTAAAAATCGTGCACAATCCAAGTGTGACCACGTTTAATTTGAGACGAGGGAGTAACTCTTTCTTTCTTTTTAAATAAACTCGATATTTAGTACGAGAGCCAACTAATTCCAAGAGTTGAATCTCAGTCATCCACCTGCAAAACTTATTTAAAGCCAAATGAGTAATCCACAAAAACTGACCCTGGAAAATCGAAAATGGAACCTGAGACAAAGCAAAGGTAATCAAAGTGCATCATTTTCACTTTCCATTGTCATTTTTGGAATCCATAAAACGTCGTCGTTTTACTTCATTTCACTTTATCACAACTAAAACCACTCACTTCAACTACCTAACAAAACAGTTAAATCCACCACCGGAAAATTCCGTTACCGGTCACAACCGCCGGGAAATTCCGTTACCGGTCGCCACCTCCAATATGGACCTCGAAACAACCAAAATGCTAAAAAACTCCGGCCATCCACCATCGCCGGAGTCATCATCTTCCTTCACCGACAAGTTCTACCAAATCCGCGGCGCGTTTCTAATGCTCGCACTTCCTCTACTCCTTGTCACAATCATACTCTACATCATGCCTTCCACTTCTTCGAATGAATCCATTGAAGATTACGCTCTCACGCATCGGAAGATTTCGCCTGATCGGAAAATTTCTGATTCGTTTGCCGTTGTTTTTGATGCTGGAAGTTCTGGTAGTCGTGTTCATGTTTTTCGGTTTGATCGGAATCTTGAGCTTGTGAAAATTGGGAATGATCTCGAGGTTTTCTTGCAGGTTAGTTAGTTATAACCGTTCATTTCCGTTTTTCAATGCATCACAAGCTATGAAGCACCGACACATACACTGAACACGACGCTGACAAGTTGCCAATAATAGTAATTTGAGAAAATACATAATTCACGATGACACGAACATTGAACACGCCTTCAACCACAAGTGGCCAATACACTGGCACAGACACCACGGTGACACTGACACATTAACACTTGGAGTAATTTGAGGAAATGACGTAATTAAATATAACCACATGTGTTGGTGTCATGCATCATAAACTGTGAAGCGTTGACACAAACTCCAGACACGATAGTGACACGGACACTGGACATGATAATGACAATGACACGTGGACATGTGTAGTAATTTGAGAAAATGACATAATTGAATGTAATCAGATGTGTCGGTGTTCAACACAAACAAGTGTCTTTGATAAGAAGTGTCGGTGCTATAGAGATCATAAGCATTAGCAATGAACTCCGTTAATTTTGCTGTAATTCGATGATTTAGATTTGTGTAGAAACACTCTATAGAGATGATTTTTATAGTATATTTAGACGAATTCAACAGTAAATTTTGTAAAATAGGCATCTGATAATAAGCTACTAAGATCTCCAATGCAAGGAGATCAAGAGGTGTCTGTACGGCCTAGCTCAACTGTCAATGTGAGATTGTTAGGCTGAACAGTTTCCGTGGTTACCTGGATTTGAACCTGAGATATCCGCTTTGTGTGTGAGTTTTAAGGTGGTATTTGTCACTCCGTCTACAGGAAGAAAAAAAAAAGAACAATGTTTGATGTATTTAAGTTGCTGGGTCGAAGTTATCTCACGTGATTTAAGAACATTCATTTATTTTTACTGCAACCGTAAATTATAGTTGTGTTGTTAATTGACTTTAAGGGGGTCTCTCAATTCATCACATTTTGGCCTAAGAAGTTACGCAATATAAGAACTTTATTGATAGATGATTGTCATGTCACTCGACTCCAATGCTGGAGAAAAAACAAACTTTGTTTTTAACTTTTCTTAAAATTAGTAATATCGGCTATATTTAGAATAGCTCTTGTTCCGCGATACACTATTTAGTATAAAGTGATGTTAAATAATATAACTTTTCTTAAATAATGGCACAATAGCATTGTAGTGTAGCGGAATTTAAACAACTCGCTATTTTCTGTGATCTATGATTGACAACATTGCTTAAAGTTTTTGAACCTTACATTTAAGATATGCTGTAAGTGGTGTAACACTATCTAAGCAATGTAATTTGATCCTTCCTTTCATGCATTTCAATGTTTTTGTGTTGTGTAAACATACATGCTTTTGAGTTTTGAGTACCTTCCATTAATCAAACATAACATTCTTTAATTAATAATATATTCATCCTTAATCAGTTAAACCACTTGCACTGGACTACATTGCTTGCAAGAAACTCTTGGATAAGTAAATTTTGATATATTTAATTGATGAAAATGTGATGTATGTGTTTGGGATTCCTCTATTTTTAGTTGGCTTTTCTCCAGGTAAAGATTTGAAGGATTCAATTCTAAATCAAAAATATATTTTTGTGAACCAAATTTTTTATTTTATTTTTCAAATGTTAAACATGAGTCTATTTACTGGTGTTAACAATTTTTATGGTGTTACAGATAAAACCTGGTTTGAGTGCTTATGCACGGGATCCACAACAGGCAGCGAAATCTCTGGTTTCTCTTTTGGATAAAGCAGAAAGTGTTGTTCCTATGGAATTTCGCTCCATGACACCCGTTAGAGTTGGGGTGCGTAGAATTTTTATTTATAAATGTTTTACTCATTTGAACTATATGTATCCTAATGATGCTAATGCAGGCAACTGCGGGATTGAGGGCTTTGGAAGGGGATGCTTCTGATAGGATCTTGCAAGCGGTAAATATCACTCAGTGCATTTTGTCTCATGTTGAATGCTTTTAGCAAATAGCAGCTATATACTCAACATTTTAATGTTACTTCTATGATTTGTTAATTCATATAAGGTCCGAGAGTTACTTAAGCAAAGAAGTACTCTAAAATCTGAGCCTAATGCGGTTGCTGTGCTAGATGGAACCCAAGAAGGTGCTTTTCAATGGGTACGTTTTCATGAACTTATACTGATTGGCTTTAACTTTTGAATTCATTTAGAAATTAGACTAGATGAGAATTGACAATCTTTTAGTGACATATCAGATAACTTCAAATTCCAAATGGTTTTGATAGAACGAATTGGCAAAATGTCCTCTCCCTTGTTACACAAAGTCTTGTGTCATTTTAGGAATGATAATGTATGTCTTTGAGAGTAGTTAGCTAGAAATACTGTTATATTTGCCCTTCGCCCACAATGACTCGTTGCACCTTTGTTAAGTCCTGCCATACAAAAGGAACAGTTCGAGTCTGCTGATGCGCTGCTCTTTACTCGAAAAATACGACTCTGATGCTTCATTTATATTCTGAATAGTGAATGATCTTAACAAACTAGTCCAAGTATGAAAGTTTGACAATGTTGGATTATTGAATATCAGATGTACTACTCATACTCGTTTCTCAGTGGATTGTGTTTTCTGCAAGCTCTTTATAACCCACTACAGTAGTTACCTTATTAGTTTTCTATTTTCGGCTTTAATCATTTAAGTATTCTTAGGATTTGAAACTCAGGTTCTAATTTTTTTATTAAAAGAATTGCTGCCTGGATTTTAATGTTTACTTTTCAAATTGGTGGATATTCAGAGAATATATCTAACTATCATGTGAACCTTCTCGATTATATTTTAAATTATTGCTTTAATCCTTCATGAAGAATGGGTCTTGCATCCTGTTTTTTTTAATATGATGCATACCATCTCGCATCCATCTGTTTGTGGTGGCGCTGCTCCCTGAACCTCCAAGATCCGCCCTCAGATAGTGACCCCGTCCTTTCTCTCCTTCCACGTAGCCTGGCTCAACTTTCTTAGGACAGAAAGCTTCAGTGTGGCCCAGAACACCACAAACAAAATAGAAATTTCCAACCTTCTCATACTTGAAATAGACGGTCATCGTACCACTTTCACTCCTTTTGAAACTTCAGCTTTTCTTCAAAGGTTCATGACATTCATCAGAACCCTCACTCCCATAACCTTCCTCCAAGCACAATTATTGTTACATTCATCATATTTGACGAACTTTCCAATGTGACTGCCTTGCGAAATTCCAATGTGCTCCATCATGAATCCAAAGAGAAGTTGATAGGCACTGTCTGAGGTTCCTCCCTGAAAGTCACCTTTCTCAAAATCAGCATGAAGTTGTCAACCAGCTAAGGACTGCTCTGAAACACTCTTTCCACGTCCCAAAGATGAAAAAATTGGAACAAACGATTGTCCTCCATCTCTGTTATTGCAACACCTTGGCCCGGTTGCAAAAGTTATACCAGCTTATCCCTCATGGAGCCAAACCTGATCGGCTTATTGGTAAGAAGCTAACCAGCAAGACAAAGTTCCCTGAGATATTCCTCAAACCGTGTCTCAGGATCAACATAACATCTGCCATTACCCTCCATTTTGTTGAGATTAACACCTTCCATATTTTCTGGTTAAAAAACAGATATTGTGATGAAAATAAAGACAATGGTGATTTTATGGAATATGAGATGATGAAAATAGCTCTGGTGCTTCACCGTATTTAAACACAAAAATAGCAAGCATAATCCCCTGAAATCCTTGGCGCAGCTGGTAAATTTGTTGTCATGTAACTGAAAGGTCACGGGTTCAAAGCCTCTTGTGTAAATAACAGGGTAAGGCTACGTAAAATACACGAAATGGTGGGACCCCTTCCCGGACCCTGCGTATGCGGGAGCTTTAGTACACCGGGTTGCCCTTTTTTTTTTTAATCCCCAGAAATCCTCCAAATCATTAAACGTCTCCCACCAAAATCAGATGCCAAAATGATTCTGACAGGGCGCCATGGTCATTCTGAATCCCTAGAATCAAGCTTTTGAATACTGATTTGAACCTCTTAATTATTACCTTACGCAGCATACCACCAATCAGAGTAACTTTGTATTTACATCTCCCCTGTGACTACCAGTAAAACAAATCAAGAGAGTTCCCAAGAATCAGGGGTAGTAAACAGCAGGAGGCAATGATTTTGAACATATTGATTTTGCGATTTGATTTTTAACAAGAAAAGACACCCGAGAGGACAGAGATTTTAATCAGGAGATATTCACCAAATTGAAACTTTCTTCTTGTCCTCATCGAGCCTCAGTCTGCACGAACCCATTCATCATAATTTCAGTGGTACCTGGTTTATGATGTTTTCTGAGTTATCACTAGAATACAAATCTTAAGGAGAGATATCTGTTTCTTTGATTGAGACTCACTTTCATAATGTTTTTGTCATTATTTTGCTACCTTCATCCTTTTCGCCTTCCATGGTGGTTATAAAAAGACTCAAAACCTTGCTCTTGATAGAAATGGGATGAGGCAGAATTGCTTGCTTCTATTGATGCACAAAGGCATGATTATATACACAATTTACAGCTGGTTCTACATCAGGCTAATCACAAAAAATCTCAACAAATCATCACAAGATGGAAAGTTGTCTAAATGGAATTGAAAGCAAATATTCACTCCTTAAAGGCAGTAAATAAAATGTCAACATAATCTGATCTAATTACCTATTTCCTAATTTTCCAATGTCCTAATAGAGAAGTAATCAAATAACAACCAAATATTGTAGAAGACAGCAATATTTTTTTCATGGTAAAAAGACATAAATTGCAAGATAGTGGAACAATAGAATTCAGAGTTCCACTTTCCAGTTTTGAGAATCATCTAGACCAAGAAGAGGGGGGCATTAAGCCAACTGAACTTAATTATTGCACTGATGTGCCAAGACAAATTGATTTTTGCACGCGGGTTCTTCTAGCTTCAGCATGGAAAATTAGCAATGTTTGTCAACCAAGCTCAATTTTGAACTTAATAATCGAAGCCCAGGTATCTTATAGAAAGGAGAAATTATGGATCACAATCTGTCTTAGAACACACAGACAAGGCTCCACATTTCAAGGAAAACTACTTGTTGCGAATGCTCTGGAGATGGCAAGAGAAGATGCATGTGCAACTGCAAGCAGGAATTGGGAGACAAACCAAAGTTGCAGAACTGGCTTGCTTTTCCAGCAAATTGGAGGGAGCGGATTACATATGTTTTATCTTCATTGTCCCAACAGGGAGATCCTAGGGGTAAATGACTTTGTTTTCAATTACATGGAAAGTGTTTTTGGTTTACAACCTTGAGGACAAGCTTAAAATTTTAGGGGTGGTGGTATTGTTAGGATAAAGAGTAAAGATTAGTTAAGATTAATTAGATTAGTTGGTTAGTTAAAAGAAATACATTTAGTGTATAGAGTTGTGGCTCTATTATAAAAGGGGAAAAACTCTTGGAAGACCATCTTATACGAACTCCCATCAGGAGACAAATTTGTTCTGTATTGCTGTTCATAATCATATACCATCCTAGCAACTAAACATACATAGCAAGGAAACATTTTTAGAGCATTTCGTCTGTCTTACCTTTGATTTTTGTTTTATTCTAGGTGACTATTAACTATCTATTGGGAAAGTTGGGAAGGGATTATTCAGAAACTGTTGGGGTGGTTGATCTTGGAGGTGGATCTGTTCAAATGGCATACGCCATCTCAGAGACAAGTGCTGCCGAGGCTCCAAAAGTACCGGATGGAGGAGAACCCTATGTCAAAGAGATGTTCCTAAGGGGAAGGAAATATTACCTCTATGTTCACAGGTTTTTTTTCTTAAGCTGTTGACATGGCAATTTGAGATGTTATGTTTTTTCAGGATATGGTATCAAGTTACTGTCGTAATGTTTACCGTGATTTTCAGAGTGATAAATGCTCTGCAATTCAATTTCATCTTCCATGACCACTAATTTTTAATATTTTGATTTCAGTTACTTGCACTATGGTTTACTAGCAGCTCGTGCAGAGATTTTAAAGGCTTCTGATGATTTTGGAAACCCTTGCATCTTAGCTGGCTATGATGGTAAATATAGCTTTTGCTTTCTGTATACCAGGTTCTGAGTTGATGCCAGAAACAAATAGTATTTTTCTTAAATATATATGCATTTTTTCTTTAGGATCTTACAAGTATGGAGGAAAGTCATTTAATGCCTCATCCTCCCCTTCTGGCTCAAGCTTGAATGAATGCAAAAGCATAGCTCTTAATGCTCTCACGGTTAATGAATCAACTTGTACACATATGAAGTGTACTTTTGGTGGGATATGGAATGGCGGCGGCGGCGATGGACAGAAGAACCTTTTTGTCGCTTCATTTTTCTTCGACCGGGCTGCTCAGGTATTCTATTACTGAAGTCAATCTTTAGGCCAAATAATTATATTAATCCCTTACTTTAATGCAACAGCATTGCCATGCTAATGATCATACTATTTATTCCTAGGCTGGTTTTGCTAATTCAAAGTCACCCATTGCAAAAGTTCGTCCTGTGGATTTTAAGAATGCAGCAAAACAAGCTTGTCAAACAAAACTCGAGGATGCCAAATCCACTTATCCATTTGTTGACGATGGGAACCTTCCTTATTTATGCATGGATCTTGTATACCAGTATACATTGCTTGTGGATGGATTTGGTATGTTTTGCTCTGGTTTTGGAACAGTTGTGCACGACAATGATGTTTTTTTTTTCTTTCTTCACAAAATCTATGAAATTATCTTCCCGCACTGATTTCTTTCCCTTTGTTGGCAGGCCTAGATCCATTGCAGGATATTACATTAGTGAAGCAAGTTAAATATCACGATTCTCTTGTTGAAGCTGCATGGCCGCTAGGCAGCGCCATAGAAGCTGTATCATCTATACGATGACACCAGTTATAAGAATCAATGCCTTAAAATTTTGGAACATAAGTTTTATCAGGACTTCAAGAGTTCCTTGAGGGAGAAATTACCGTCATTCATGATGATCAGAAATCGCAATCAGGTAAAAATTCAACTGTAAATGAGCCTACATTTAAAGAATAAAGTATAGAAGATGGCTTCATTATTTTCCATTTGTAATTATTTTGCAGCTTTGGAAGACTAATTTATATTCATTTTGTTCATCTATTTTTTTGTAGTCTTCAGAGATGAATGTAGTGATCAATGTAACATCCCCAGAAACTTTCATTCTATTGAAAGAAAGAAAAAAAAATTATTTATTGATTAGCTAAGCTGAATGTGTGCTTTCTTACCTTGATATCATGATCTTCTGATGTTTCTTGTCAGTTAGGTTTTACATCCTAATTGACTAAAGTCACATCTTAATACAAATAAAAATAACAAAAATTAATTGCAGGAGTATAACTTGTTGCTCCAACACATTTGTGGAACTAAAAAAAAAAAGACAATTTGGGAGAAACTTTCTTGCCTCCAAGATAATTTTGGATGTACATTTTTGTAAAAAGTATAATTTTTGTGTATTCGAAAATGTACCTTTTAAGAAAAAAAAAATCATAGTTTGGAAGTACACTTCCAAAACATGTGATTTTTAAGAAAACGTGGACTTAAAATCAAGAATTTAGATCTTTTAAAGTGAGTAATGTGTAGAATGAAAGAAATTATTTTAACAAACTCATGATTTGTTATGATGTGCTTAAAATATTTATAGTTGATATGCTAGTTAATTTTTTTTAACAAACAAAAATAGATTATATTAACACTGAAAGTGATACCAAGAAAACCACTAAAATGTATAAACAGTCAGCCTGCCTGAACATGTAAACGGGCTCGACCACTACCTCTAAAAGCCATACACAATGGCTTTCTTTGCTTTCAACCACCAAAAAGAATAATACTTAACTTTATCCAACAACTAAGGTATAGAACATTCTAAATTCTTAAATAATCTATTATTATGTTTGTTCCACACCACCTACACACATGAGCCAAATAAGATGTAAGAACGAACGTCGCGCTTTCAGATCATCTGTTGAATAAATAAATTAACTGAAATGATCTGAAAGAAACTGAGAATCCGTGCTCGAGAAACCAATCCAATACCGCACTAAAGGCCAAAGAGAACTGAAGATGCTGCAAGTAAGGAATAAATGTTGAGCCGATTCAACCTGACCACCTCTGGAAACACAAAAATGATTTTCTAAAGAAATAATGCCACGAGTCGCCAAATTTTATTTTGCTAGCAATCTGTCACGAAGCAATCTCCATGCAAAAATTGTGCCTTTCAAAGGCACCTGATTGCGCAGACTAAATCTGCCACTGAATCCACCTAAGGAGACTCCTGGGACGTTATAAAATGGTACACGCCACGAATAGGGTAACCCCCTATAGGGTCAAGCTGCCACTGCCACTGATTTGAAAGGTTAGTCTGCAAAGAGATATCATGAAGTAAAGTCATACACTCCACTAATAACTCTTCCTCCCACACCCACAACTGTCTCCACCACTTCCACGCCTCAACCCTTCCTCCAATCCCAGCGAAAACATAGAGGCCACCGAACTAGATTTGTTCTCCGCCAACTCACATAAGCGGTTAAATTGCACACAAAAAGGAACACCGTCTAACCACCTATCATACCAAAAATATGTGTCGGCACCATTTCCCACCTTCCTAACCACACTATCCGCAAACCATCGACCTTTATCCCCCTTACACCATATCGGATTTTCGCTACCTCCCTCCATCACGTAGAACCACTCCGCCCCCGAACCTCCCAGCCTCCTCACCATAACCAGCCACCATCACCCTATACCAAAAACCTTCTTTATCCACTAACATCCTCCAACGTCATTTTCCTAACAACTCAATATTAAACTCCCTTAGCTGCCTAACCCTCCATACTCCTTTATTAAGCAAACAACTTTCTATCCAATTGAAGACATTTTCCTAAGTTCATGACCCCACCCCCACACCCACCCCACCCCCCCTCCCCAATTTTTTTTAAAAGAGATCCAATGGAAGAGATTATACATGAAGGAGCTTTGAAGAAGGAAATGGCATAGACAAGCAGAGAAGTTAGGACAAACTTAAGAAGAATGAAGCGACCTCCAAAAGAAAGAAAACTCTTCCAACCAGACAATTTATTTTTAATGTGACTCAAACCAGGCTCCCAAAATAACAACCTCCTCGGATCATCACCAATAGAGAGCCCAAAATACATAAAAGGTACCTTGCCTACTCTGCAACTCGAGGCAGATGTCACCTCTCTCAACCAAGAATTAGAAATATTCACCCCAACCAACATGCTCTTGTTAAAATTTACCTTCAAACTTGACATGGCCTCAAAAAGAACTAGAACAACCCGTAACGCTCTGACGTTAGCCCAACTTTTGGCCCCAAAAAGTAACGTGTCATCAACAAACTTAAGATGAGAAATAACAACTGAATTCGAGGGACCAATGCCATAACCCGTGAAAAAAATTCTAATCAACCATGGATTTCATCAGAATATTCAAGTCCTCTGCCACCAATAGAAAAAGAGAAGGAGTACTCATATGTGAAGCCGTACAGACTCACTCTCTAATCCATTTCCTCCAGAAAGTTGGAAAAGACATTCTGCCCATGACTGCATCTAAATACCCTCAATCTACAAAACCGTATGTCTTTTCAAAGTCCACTTTAAATAACATTAGTTCCACTTTAGACTTACGAGCTTCGTCCACCACCTTGTTTGGTATAAGAATCCCATCAAGAATTTGTCTATCTTTAACAAACGCTGACTGAGACTCAGAAGTAACACTACCAATTACCTTTCTTAATCTATTAGCTAACAATTTTGCCAAGATTTTATAATGACTCCCCACCATTCCTGAAAATCATTTAATTTCTCAGGGCCATCCACCTTAATTTCTGAGGGCTATCCATCTTATGGATAAGAGCTATAAAAGTATTATTTATACCTTTCATTAATTTACTATTCCAATGGAACTCCACAATAAACCGCATAATTTCTGATTTGATATCTTGCCAAAACTCTTTGATGAAACCAAAATTTATACCATCTAGACCTGGGCTCTTAAAACTGTCGCAATCCACACATCAGCCTTCTTCCTCTGAAAAAGGTTTAATCAAGTCACCCCCTTCTGCAAAGGACAAAGTTCAAAACTGAAGGTCTTCCACACCCGGTCTATCACCCGAATGCGCCTGAAAATGAGATATAAAATGCGAAAAACACCGCATTGCGGATATGTTTGACACCCTCAACCACACCACTATCCACAAAAAGCGACACAAGAGCATTACGTCTCCGCTGGTCCAAAACGTAATGAAAATATTTTGAATTTGCGTCACCTTCTCTAAGCCACAAAAGTCTGGATTGCTACCAACAAATGCTAGTATTAACGTGGGACAAAAAATGAATATCCGAAGTAATACCGTGCATTTGCTCAATATCAGCTTCAGTTAACACCTCCTCCTCCCATTTGCCATCTAAAACAGATAACCGAGCTTTTAGAGAGTCTACTCACCAAGAAAAAAGCATAAGTGATGGTTACTATAAAACTTGAGATGGATTTATGTTCTTATCATAAAACTTGTAAACAATATATTACTAAACATTGATAAACTAAAATACTTTGACTGTTTTTTAATTTAAAATTGCTGTAGTTTTTGTCTGATCCCATTTGCTTGTTTTGATTTTATTGACCCTCATCTTTTCAAGTTTTTCAGCTCCTTAATTGGTCTTAATTGCTAATGTATCTATCACTTTCTAATAACCTTACTTCTTTTGAATACAAAATCACTAATGACACCTTTTTCTAACATATTGTATGTATTTTCTTTAGTCTATGCTTATATTTATTAGCTAATTCATGAATGCATGCTACTATATTGTTAAGAATTTGTCCACGTTGATAATTAAATAAAATTATTTGAATTTTGTGTCAAAAGCTACTTTACCTACCATCTCTTATGTTTTTCTTTTCAAAACTAAAAAAATAGGAAAACTAATCTTTGTATGTAGATATATTACGTACTTAATTGGATCTTAGCAATAAGTATAGCATTAGACTTCCGTATGACCTATTGATATACCTAACTATGCTTCAAATTAACCTTAAAAAATATTCATAATTATGATAAACTTTATATAATAATTTTTTTATACTCATTAACTGACTTAGAAACTGATTGTTTTATAAATAAAGGTAACTATCATGAGTTACATATAAATATATCTTTCTTTATTTCTTTTTTCTTAAATCTATATATTATCAACATGATTAGTGATTTTGGTCCTAGACTATTTCTTCATGATTTAATACTAAATAGTTTTATTTCCACTCACGTCTCATGCACGCACGGATATATATGAATGATGCACTAAATCTATAAGGTGGCATATCATGACTTTTATATACATTAATTAGTCCATTAAAATATGCATGACCAATGTTAATCCTCTTAATTTGTTTTACCGAACAAAGTTTATGATTAACCTTTGAAGTGAGAATGATGTTTCATTTTGTACTTTCTGATTGGTCTAAGTTTTTATTATTTTGTCCAAATTGGATATCATTATTTTTTTTTTTTGGATGTTTAATGTTATAGTAGTATTTTACTTTATCATTTTTAAATTTTGACTCAAATGAATTGAATAACTCAAACACTCTTTAATTATTGGATTTCATTAATTTAGGTAAGTAGATAGGACAAATTTTTTTTTTTGACCCAAAGTAGATAGGACAAATAAAATAACCACTAATTAGGCACAGGTTCATATAGTTAGGTATTGGTCTATGTTTGAAGTTTGAATTGTTCACAGAAAATTAAATTAAATTAATTAAAGATACCTATAGATAGAAGTATATTCGATCATATACATAGAATTAAAAATAGAGATAAAATCATATTCTGATTGGGTGTCAAAAGTATGTGCTTTTTTTGGATATATGGCTGCTGAACTGATAAAAATGGAAAATGAGTAAGCTTATGTTGAATAAGTTTTTCTAAATTTGGACGGTGAGCATTGATTAAGAAGAAAACAAGCTTTCTTGTTCAAAAGGCAAGATACTTAATATACTTTAGTAATGTCATTTGTCTGATTAATAGCCAACTGTCTCAACCTGTGAAACAACATTTGGTTTAGGATAAAATGTCACGACCCAAATAATGGACCTTCCATGGTTGGACCAAGCATACCAAATTTTTTCGAGTTGTAATCATTATGTACCGCCAACTCAAGAATTAGTCACTTAATGCAGGCGTTAAAGATACCTTACTCAATCACTTTGTTTCTACAGGCCTCGTGTTTGAGGGGTTGTGTACCGCTAAGAAACTAATCCCAGGTCCCACCCAGTTGTAAATGCCTTAGCCGTCCACGTGTCTGCCATGTGGTGGCGTGTCCCAAAATCATCTGGGCAATAAACACTTAAGACGAAGCACATGGGCCTAACAAGTGGCCTCAAGGCCCGTCTATCCGAAGTCCTAGGGTCCAAGTCACGTCTCGACTAAGTCTTCGCTACTGAGGGCTGGGGCCGGAAATCTAGGTGAAGAGGACGTGGATAGAACGGGCTTGCCTAGGAGGCGCGGGGGAAACTCGCCCTGACTTCTTCTAGGGTTTCCCCTATAAATACCCAACATATGCCTTGGAAAACCTCGTGACCTAAATTCTGAAGGTGAGAAAAACACTAGAGAGGGGGGGTTGAATTGTGTTCACTTTTTCTTCGTTTTCTCCTACTGAAGTCACTGTTCAGAAGTAGATAGAGCTCAGCTTTTGAAGTGATGTTCAGAAACTAAATGCAGCGGATAATACAAAAAGAGATAGAGAGAAGAAAGACACAAAGCAATTATACAGGTTCCTTCCACAAACCGGAAGTAGTCCTGTCCCCCTTGCACTTCCAAGGAGAGTTCACTAAAAATGTAATATCTGATTACAATTGCTCACTGCTAAAACTAGCAAAATACTTCAAACTACTCAAGCACAACTACAAGAGATTTCCTATGCTCAAGAACAAAATCAAGAGACTTCCAATGCTCAAGCACAACTGCAAGAGACTTCCTATGCTCAAGAACTTAATCAAGAGACTTCTATTCAAACAGAATTACAAAGAAATTTGTTTGAGGTTGAACACTTGATATACAATCAGTGGTGTTTACAGACTCTTTAAGACTCTAGAATTTCTAAGATATGGAAGTTGTTAAGAAATTCTAAGTGAACTTTGATGTGAAACAAGTTCAGCAGAGTTTTGGCACTTGTAAATTGTTGTATGAGTCTTGAGTATCCAAACAGCAGGTCTTCACTCCTTTATATAGAGGTGTGAAAGATACGTTGGAAACAAGCCAGCACATCAAAATTGAGTCGTTGTAGAAGCTTGATCAAATCACCAATGATCTGTTGCCTGATTTGGTTATTAACTATGAAGGATCAATTTCAAATCCATTCCAAGTCTGGAGGATCACCGTTCCAGGCACAACTGTTGTTCTTGTACTAGTAGATATAAAAACAAAGTAGTGGAGATAGTGGTTGTACACTTCGTACAAATGTCCTTTTTCAACGCTCTCCAAAGAATAAGCATCTAAAGCCTTCAGATCGTTTTGAATTAGCCGTTGCTTCATGTTTCTAGTCTTCTCTAATGATAGGCGTGATTAAAACATCATTTGAACAACATCTGAAAAGCTTCAGTCTTTCAATTTCTGATGATCTTCAGCACTTCTGATGACGTCAGCTTCTGGTGAATTGCTTCTGAAGAGGTGCTTCTGATGACGTCATCTTCTACAGAACTGCTTGTCTTCAGAACCTCTTTATTGCAGCATAAGCTTCCTTCTTGTTGATTCCATTGCTCTCATTTGTTCTTCCAGAACCTTTACTTAATCCAAAGCATTTAAAAATTTATCTATGGTCCTGCACACTTGAACAAATATTAGCATATCCAATTGACACTTTTAATACCTTGTTATCATAAAAACTCAAAGGGTAACGTTAAACACATTTTGTTCCAACATACTTTTCACAATGCTTATCATGAAAGATATTTTAACGTTACCCAAAATTATATATACAAATTATGGCATATTGTAGAAATAAAATAGATGTGTACTTGATTTAATTGGTTGGTGATTGACCATTAAGATCATGTTAGAGAAACCATTAGAGAAAGAGGTTAGGGTTGAGAGAGTCTTCTCTCCCTTCCTGATGCCTAGAATAAGAGTGCGTTGAAAACCAGTTATCTGACCTAATGGGATAGTCAGTATATATAAGTACCAATAGAAAAAAGGACCTCTCAACAGACTTACTTTGAGAAACGGTTCAACCCATCAAAGTCCGTTTCTAATTACAACCCATTAATAAGTATCAATTTTTTTTTGACACAATATTAGAGTTAGAATTAATAGTTAACATAATGGTATATTATTTTTGTTATTGACTAAGGTTAATCCATAAATTCCAACAATTCTCCCACTTGGATAACCTTAATCAATTATTAAATTCTAAAGTCATATTTATGATGTGCTCATTTAAAATATTAAGCATATCTTTCCATTATTTGTATATGGCCGAAATTTTTTGAGCAAATTAAGTACAATTGTTTATGCATGATATTAGTTTATCATATTCTTTTAGGCATAAACATTATTGCTTTGTATAATTGTAATCTCACCTATCGTGGATACAATTATGCAAATTTGGTTTAATAGATTAGCATTATATTGGTGACAATCATACCCTATCGGTGTGTTGTTATTGATATAATTTTGCTATTAGTCAATGTTCCTTAATTTTATATATACTTATGTCAAATATAATTAGAGTACCCTATCAATATTTAAATTTTTTGAGACATAAGAATTTTACATTATGATGATATAGTTTTTTACTTATTATCCTCAAAATCCTCGAATGGGATTGCAAACTCT
>Ga0315913_1001821_pt1 | contig 24255 bp, 12 predicted proteins | sample MpolsnodulesMG_FD_207736 | JGI IMG/M metagenome (GOLD analysis project Ga0315913, IMG submission 207736) | Medicago polymorpha root nodule microbial communities from Los Angeles, California, United States - small nodules | ecosystem: Host-associated > Plants > Roots > Nodule | place: USA...
CCATGTCTAGAATCTATGTTTTGATAGATGATTATTCTCATCTAGATTCAAAAGTATTTTTCAATCACTAATAAATCAAACATAAGCATTACAATGCAAGAATAACATCAATATCAAATCAAATAATTAAAATCACACAACATCATAATCAAAGGGAATACATACTAATAGAGTTGATTACATATAATCCCAATAAAAAGAGTTTAGTTACTCATTGTCATGGTAACCTTACAAGGAGAAAAGAAGAGATGGAATGGAACCAACCCATGATGTCTCAATGATCTTGTGTCTTCCTTCAATCCTTGTGCTCCTTGCTCCTTAGAGTCTCTCTGGTCTTTCCCCTGTTTCTCTCCTAAAGTGGCCTCTAATAATATGGTATCCTAATCTGATATGATGTCCCCTCCTGAAAAGAACAAATGGGCTTTTATATGGCCTGTTCTGTCTCAACTGGCCTCGCGAGTAGACACGCTCGCCATGGCGAGTAGTGGTTTCTTCACCAGTGGGTTTGAGCCACGTCAGCTCTGAGGAGATTTGGTCCGCCTTAACTCGCCTCGCGAGTGAGTGCACTCGTCATGGTGAGTTGATTCATTCGCCGTGGTGAGTTGAGGACGTGCAAAACTATGCTTTTGCCTCTGCTGGCTCTTTGATCACTCGCCATTGCAAGTTGGAGGCGAGTGAATATGCCTTCTTGCCTTTGCTTGCTTTTGCTACTCGCCATTACGAGTTGGAGGCGAGTAACTTCATCTTTCTGCCTTTTTGTACTTTTTCTTCTTTGTTTAGTGTCTTGAGTTCAGTTTCTGCACAAATGGGTAGAGTAAGATAAATAAAGCGTAATAAGGCAATTATCACTTTTCTCTCGGCTTTTCCCTAGATAAATTGTGAAACAAATAACAAAAGTGCCTTAAATATAACATGAAATTAACTACTTTCTGACACTTATCAAAAACCTCGACAGTTCATTGCAGCCATTTTTGGAATTCCTCGGCAATTAACTGCCAAATGGCGTTTTAGTCTTTTATATATGTGTTTCAGCCTTATAACTTATGTGAACATCAATTTTCCAATAATGGACTAAATATGGGTAAATTCGTCTTAGGTGACTGGGTTTGTGGGTTGACCCGTACCTATAAACACCCTTACATGAATAAGTAGAATGTTCGAGATTCAACCTACATGTATTATGCAATGTCATTCAGGCGTAAATTATTTTTGATCTAATACTCCCTCCAGTCCTTATTATAAAAAATGATTGATGTTTTTGGTTTATTGTGTAGTGATGTATTTAATATATATTTATAACGAGATACATTAATTATTCAATGATCTTAAAAAATCAATTGTTTTTTATAATAAGGATCGAAGGGAGCAGATGAAAATTGTCATAAACTCTTCAGATACAATACGTGAGCTCTAGGTCCAATTCAGATTATATAACAGTGTATCAACTATAAAACACAAATTCACATATGGATACGAACATCAACACTAACACAACATCGTTAATAATTTAAGAAAATAGTAATTATATTTGTGTGTCTCAAATGTTAATAATATTTGGTGGTTTTAAGGTCATCGAACGAACCAGCAGCGCCGCGTTTCCTTGAATTTCATCCCTTCCACCTCGAAGCTCAGTTTGAACAACTAAGATATCTCGTTTGAATTCACCGTCACAATGCTTCACAACAAGTCCTTCGTTAAGAAAACCAAAGGTGGCAAAGTCATAAGGGTGAGTACTTCCTTCTTCTTCTTCCTCTTAAACCCTAACCCCTTTCTTTTCAATTTTGATTTTTTGCTTATGTATGGTTGCAGCAAGTAAGGGAACACTACTTGCGAGACGATATATATTGCGGTGCTCCGTCTTGCACTGTCTGCAACGCTTCTGGTGCTAGACTCAGTGCTTCTCCTTCCACTATTCTTGTTCTCGACACTAATGTTGTTCTTAATCAGGTTTGTTTTTTCACCTTGATTCTTTGTTGTTTTTATTTGTTATGCTGTGGAGGAAGATATTTTTATGTGTGAATTGGAACATGTGTTGTTGTGACAGATTGATTTACTGGAGAATCCTGCGATTGATGATGTTGTTGTACTGTCTATTGTGTTGGACGAGGTTAAGAACAAGAATTTGTCTGTTTATAATCGGTTACGAGCTATTTGTAGTAATCCAATGAGGAAATTTTTTGTTTTTTCCAACGAGTATCACAGGTACTTTCTTTTACTTTTATTGTTGTTGCGATTTACTACTTTGTTGTCACGAAGAAATTAAATTACAACTTCAACATAAGAGAACAAAAAACTAAGAACAGGGCTACTCGGTCTCGTTGTTGAGAAAAAATGACTCTGCCTAATGCAAATTAGGGGACAGTGAATCAACCTTAGACATATGAGTATACGAATATTCTGCTCTAACATCAAACATGAAAAAAAACCGCAAGACTATAGATATTTTGTGTAGTTGTTTTACTTTTCAATGTTTTTTTTTAAATGTGTATTGCTATGCATGAAGGGGTGTTGTTATTGGGTAACCTGCATTTGTGAATGCTTCATATGCCTAGTCTTGGGAGTGGGCGGTGTTAGGATTTAGGCTAGGTCTAGCTCTAGCTCGACCAAAAAGCTAACATAAGGGGTGTGGTATTACCCAAATCTTATAAGAACTAATTTGATGATATCTCTATTCGATGTGGGTTCTCAGCGATCATTTTGGACTGTACTTCTAGATCATGGACAAATGCTTGTGGCCCAATAACAATGGATGACCGAATAATAAATCTCAGATAGCTCTGATATATCTTAGAATTTATGTTAGGATTAAACTCCAAAAGCTAGCCCAAGGGGTGTGGATTGTCCAGCTTTATAAAGACTACTTTGCCATATCTCTAGATGATGTGGACTTGGATCTCAACTTGACTAAATTCAATTTAATTACCATTGTCTATTGGAAAGACATCACTTCAGAAGAGATCTTTGGAAAGGGGTAGTTTCAGGGCTTTGTTTGTTTTGTAGGGCTGATGTTACGGTTCTTTTGAAAAGAATACAAGCAGAAAGGGAGTTTTATTCGTCACTATAGTTTTATTGAATGAAAAAAGAAAAAAAAACAGAGGAAAACACTCTCCTCACACTGGAAATTTTCCAGTCAAAGCAATGTTCAAAGATCCCTCTAAGATAGAAAGAGTAGCCTAATATACTGACTCCCCTGCACAATAAAGCCGAAGAATCATCAAAAAAAAAAAACTAACTAGCGAACGGCCAAAATAACTAACAATTGACAAGGATGAATTCTAACATAAATCCTAATTATCCTCCTATGATAGACAAATAGGGGTTTTCCATAATATTATGAATTATGAATTATTAATTCCTAACAGTTGATCGTTTTTTTACTCATGTAAAGGTTTCATTGCTATGCTAATAATATATTTTGCTTACGGATGATAACATGTATGCTACCTGTAGCTGTTTTGACTTTTGATATTTGTGTATCTGTTGGCAGGGATACATATGTTAAGGAAATGAGTGGGGAAACTAAAAATGACAGGAATGATAGAGGTCGCTTTTCTTATTAGTTTTGAATTTATTATTATTTAGTTATAACCTTTCTGGTTCACTAGGATACTTGTTTTTGAATTTCTGATGTAGATAAAATCCTTTTTTAAGTTGTAATTTTAATGAGTGGTATATTGGTAATGCAGCTATTCGAGTGGCTTCACAGTGGTATCAGAAACATCTAGGTGATGCAATAAAGGTTTTGCTTGTAACTAATGATAAAGAGAACAAACGGAAGGCTAGTGAAGAGGGCATTTGTGCAGAAACAGGTGATTGAGTTGTATTTTTTGGTAATTGAATCGTATGTTCAATAGATAGGGAACCGATGTACTTCACCTGTGTCTGTTAAGATTCCCACATTTGATGGGATATGACATGTCAATGTGTTTATAAGTGGGGGCAGTCCTCACCTTACAAGCCGGTTTTGTAAATTTGAGTTAGGCCCAACCCAAATTCTAATAGTGTCTGAGGAATTTGAAAACTAGCCAACAATTTTGTTGAAAGGATTCACCCCGAAGCATGCTAATCAATTTGTTTTTTGTTTCAGTTGAGTCATATGTCAAGTCTTTGGACCGACCTGATTTACTTGACCTGCTTGTGCGGCCTTCATCTGAAGACGTGGAGATGGAAGATGTTGAAGATCATAGACCATCCAAGAGGAAAATAATTTATGCAGAGGTATTATTTCTATTCTATCTAGTAATTTGTTCTCGAAGCTTTGGTTAAAACTGAAATGATGGAGTATTTACATTCTGTTAATCTTCACAGCATAAACCAATGTCAGAAATCACATCTGGTTTGCATCGTGGAATATATCATCAAGGGAAACTTCGTGTAAACCGTTACAATCCATTCGAAGCATATGTCGGGAGTGAGAGCATTGGCGATGAGATAATTATTTATGGGCGATCTAACATGAACCGAGCTTTCGATGGTGATATTGTGGCAGTTGAACTTCTGCCCCAGGACCAATGGCAAGGGGAGAAGTCTATGTCTATAGCTGGTGAAGGTATGTTAACTAAGCTATCTGTACTCTGTCAAAAGGAAGATTTGCAACTTGTTAAAATTTATTCTTTCAAAGTTATCTCAAAAGCTAATTAATGAATTTCATTCTGAAAGCAAAGCCACACATGCATAGGTCATCAAAGTGTAAGGCTTTTAATTTTATTCATAAATATGGACTATGAATTTCATTATTAAATGGAAAATGCATAACTAGTTCCGAAGTTGGAAAGTTTTATTAGAAATTGCAACTTCTGCAATTGTTAATGCATTGAATACTGTAATCACTAATAAAAACTCCAATTTATTGATTCCTTAACCAATGCTATTAGGGAATATATTCTTATAGGGAATATTTGTTGAAACTTTAAGGCCTCCAATTTCTTGATTCAATTCATAAATTTTTAACCATGTGGACAGTAAATCTTCTCGTATATTTATATACTTGTATTATTATTTTGGACAAAGATGAGGCTCTATCTTGGGAAAGAAGAAATACAAGGGAAAGAGAGACGGGATGTCTGACCAAAGAAAATACAATGACATTAATATGAAGTGTTTTCCATACCTCTTCGAATTAACATACTTAAAATTATTTAGAGATACATAAACCTAAACCTCAACAATCAAGTATTGATGTTTGCCTTAATTTGAGCTGGAATAAACCTCAATAACTAAGTATTCATGTTTGCCTTAATTTGAGCTGGGTAAGCAAGCAAACACACGGCTTTGTTTTATTCTGTTGACATTGCATTTAACACAAACATGCTTCTTCTTGAGGTTGAATTAGTTCAATCCTTTTTTTGGGACGAGCATGTCCTTTGAAGTGTGAATATGTTTTTCTATTTAAATTTCCCATCAGGTAATATTGTTTGCTTGCAGAAGATGAGGATGATGATGATGTTCATCTAGCCCCGAACAGCGCTGATGTTGCACCCCGAACTATTCCTCAGCAAAGTTCTACTGGAGAAATAAATGCTGGATCCGGTCGCCCTTCTGGTCGTATCGTTGGTATTATAAAGAGAAACTGGCAATCGTAAGTATCTTTTAATTAATTGGACCATTTCTGTGTGACTTAACAAATTGCATTCAATTGATCTGAAAACTGATGTTGCTTTTTTTATCAGTAGAAACTAGTGTCACTTTAATATTCAGTAATAAAGCAATTTCTGCCACTGTTATTATTTTTTAATCATTATATGTTTAGATTCAGTCCTACTCTGCGGTTGTTGTGCATTTTCGGCGGTTGGTTTCAATTTCAAATACAATTTTTGAAGAGTAATTCTAGGGACAAACACTCGGTCACTCTCCGTCCAACACACTTTTTGAAGATTAATTAAATAGAGTTCCACATTACCCATTTATTTTTATCCACTCACCTGCTAACCATTTTTGTTTGTTAAGATATTTCTTTCTCTACTTTTTTCCCTGATAATTCAGTACCCATTCAAGCTATGTCGATGACACCCAACCCTTCTCCATCAATCTCAATTATCATGGTTTTAACTTTCAACACCACACTCAACCGCCATCTCTCTCATTTAGACTTTTTTTTTCTTATACTTACATCAACCAAAGCTTGTGAGAATCACCTCTCTCTCTCTCTCTCTAAAATTGTCACTTGTCTCTAACTATTCAACCGCCAAATGCACTGGTTACATGATCAAATACCAGATCCAAGTCCCCCTCAACGATTTTTTCGATTACCGTTCTGTTCCGTGTTTTGGTCTGACGATGGACATCATCACTTTGCCATCTCTTGCAAGCCTTTTTTCGACATCCGTTCTCACCATCGAAAGCCACAATTTCGACTCATTGAAACCAGATTTCAAAAGTAAACCATCCACGAAGAGCAAGGATTAGAAGTGATGGTAAGGTGAGGGGTGATTTACTGGTTCAGTGGAACAATTGGCGGCTTCTAATGCCTGGTGAGAGGTTGAGGGAATGGGGATCTTAAAACCAACCTGTTGCGCTGGTTGCCTATTACACTGTTCAATGAAAAGAATGACTTGGCAGTCTATTAAAGGATGTGTTGGAAAATGTGACTCATAGCAGTCCTCATTTGAAAAAACGCTCTCAGCTAAAATGGAGCTACATTGATATTTAACTCAATTTTGGGATACTTTTAGCTCTGTTTCTGAAATGCAAAACCGGTTTTTGGTTAATTGTAGTTTTTAGTTTTAAAAAGCATACCAGATCTCCATTCCCACCATTTTTGTCTAGATTCTCTCTCTGCCTCAAATCCCACCTGCTCAACTGTGATAGATGCGGTGGTGGTGAAGGGTACGAGGTGGCGGCTGGTGGTAAGTGTTGGGCAATGATTGCGACATAAGGTGTAGGGCAACAGCTGAGGTGGTGGGTGGTCCAGCAGTTGTGTGTGGAGGGTTCTAGTGGTGGAGGATAGAGGTGTCAAAGTGGGTGGATTATGTGAACCAACTCAGCATGACTCAGTTTTTTAATTTGGCCTGAAAAAACATAACCAGGCTCGACCTACCATGGGTTGGTGAGTTAAGGTTGACCTCAATTTAAAATTTATGAACAAAATAAAGACAAAATCATATTTTTTTTTAAATAAAAAAATCATAAAAAAAGGGGCGAGCCTTGGCGCAACGGAAAAATTGTTGTCATGTGATTGAAAGGTCACGGCTTCAAGTCCTGGAAATAGCCTCTTGTGTAAAAAATAGGGTAAGGCTGCGCATGTGATTGAAAGGTCAAGGCTTCAAGTCTCGGACCCTGCGTATGCGGGAGAATTAGTGCACCGGGTTGCCCTTTATAAAAATCATAAAAAAATAATACAAAAAGGGTCAAAGTTAGCAATCCCAACTCAAACACAATTTGGATTCTGGGCTAAAAGAGTCGGGTCAAAACAGCATTGGATTATGTTAGCTCAATTAGGGTTAGATTGTCTCATGGGGCACAATCTATATTTGCACTTGTACTAGAGGTGGTTAAATGGGTGTCGAGCGATGATTGTGGTGATGGAGAGTGTCTGTTGGAAAAACTGATGGAGGTTGACTGTTGGGTGCCATGTGGTGGCAAAGGGCATTGGGCTGTGGTTGGTGACAATGGTTGACAGTGATTTGCAGTGGTAATAGCGCTTGCAATGATATTTTCTTTTGTGAGCATTTCTTATTTTATAAAATTTGTTTGATAAGATTATTTTCCATTAGGATGCAATGCATATGAATGAACCAGTGCAAGAAAAAATTTACTAATATAAACACCAAAATAGGGGAAAGGAAATTGATCTTTCATTCTTTTGGTGTTTTTTCGGTATTTAAGTACTTTTTATTGGATGATAATACTTGCAAAATCGTTCATGCGTCCCTTAACTTAAATTTTAGGTAACGATTTAGTCCTTTATCTTCTTTGTCACGTCATTTGGTCCTTCACCCATGTTTAGATATGGATTTCAAGCTTCAAATCTATGGTTACCATTCCCTGTGAGCTCTCAGTCTTAAATATATGTCATTCCCCAAAAGAAAACCCTAGATTTGAAGCTTGAAAATTCATCTGCAAGCATGGGTGAAGGACCAAAATGACGTGAAAAAAGATAATGACCAAATCATCACTTGAAATCAAGTTAATGGACCACAAGAGTAATTTCACCTAATTTTATTTTGCCTTTTGAATAGCCAAAAATCTTTAACAGCTCAATATTGAACCAACCAATTCATTTCTGGGTTGATTTTATCATCTCACCTCAAACTTTGTTAAGTACAGAAATGAGTGGAACCCTCCTTCGAAATGTTCTTTAACTGCATAATATAGCTATCATGGTCCTTTTAGAAACACACAATGAGGGCAACAAGCATTGAAGCCTATATTTCTGACATGATTGATGTAAAATATGTAACATTTGCCTTTTCAGGTATTGTGGATCTTTGGAGCCAATGCCTATACCTGGAGGGAGTCGTGGTGTGGCCTATGCCTTATTTGTCTCCAAAGATCGTAGATTTCCCAAGATTCGTATCCAAACCCGCCAACTTGAGAACCTTTTGGACAAAAGGATTATTGTATCAGTTGATTCTTGGGATCGTCAATCTCGATATCCATCTGGCCATTATGTGCGGACTGTAGGAAAGATAGGCGATAAAGATACTGAAACTGAGGTATGGAATTGTGGAAGATAATAATTTTGTGGCACTTTTATGCTTGAATACTGTAATGTTCTTTATAAAGCTGATAAATATAATCATATCTAAGTGATTTCTTTTTCCTTCTTAACCTCATTCTCTTCTTGATTTATAAGAATGTGATTGTGGATGACTTCATTAAATAGTAGCGACACTGAACTGATAATCTGCACAAAATATATGCAAGGAAGCTGGGAATTGAAAATTCCCTTTCATACAGACAAGGAAGCACATATACTTTTAATCGTTTCCCATACTTTTGTAGGGTGGTACTTGTCTGATACTCCATGTCTGCAAAACACCATGAAATACTATTATCCTGCTCTTGTCCTATAATATTATTTTTTGTGATTACATGTAGGGATAAAAATGGAATGACCACTTTATTTATGATGGTATTATTTTATTGTTATTTCTTTTCCCATCCTCCTTTCTTCATGCGCCTTATTCGGATTATAAAATCCAAAATATGGAGGGTTTTTGAAGGTGTTCTAATGTGCTTTCGAGGGTTTGGAAGACGTTTAACGCTGTTCGGATTATACAATCCGAAAACCGTAGGGCGCGTGAGAAACTAATAGGGTGGGAAAAGAAGCTGCCTTGTTTTATACGTGTTGCGGATGTTGTTTTTGTTATTTGATTGTATCTTTCTATACCCAAATTCTTAATATTCTTGCGTGTCATATTCACCTGTCTTGCCAGTGTTATACTTTGATGCCTACACTAATGTCCATATTTCTTAGAATGTGTAAATCAATTTTCGTATTTTTGTGTTTGATGCATGTCTTCATGATTATTTGTTATGTTTTTCAACCAACTAAACAATATTAATGCTATAACATACCTTTTCCTTATTAATTTAGGTGGTCTTGATAGAAAATGATATAAATTCAAGGCCATTCTCTGCACAAGTGCTAGCATGCCTGCCACCATTGCCATGGTCAGTCTCTTCTGAAGATTTGTCCATTCCATTTAGGCAAGATTTGCGTCATTTGCGTGTCTTCAGTGTGGACCCTCCAGGTTTGAGTCATTTTCTTAATTTTCCATTTCTATTCCTTTGCAAAGGGTGAAATACTACTGCATAGTATGCTTTTAATTCTAATATTGGAAATGAAATATTTCATGTTTCAAAGATGATATAAGTTTAAGCATTACTATGTTCCATTGTCGGAACTTGTTTGTAGAAAACTCATGGATTTGGTTATTATTATTAACAATTTCAGCATGCCTTGAGATGATAAACCTTTAAAGTTTAAGCACAATTGAGGCTTGTGGCATACCTTGGGGCAACTTGATCCCTCCCCCTAAACTTTTGTCTACCTAAACAAAAAAAAATTAGACATGAGAATTTTTATTTTATTTATTTTAAAATCTGTAATATTTTTAATTAAAAGATATTATGAAAGTTAGCTCAGCAAGTGGAATATAAAATCTGTAATGATGATAAGCGAAAAGCTTTTATATAAAGTATACAGAAAGATTTTTAGGATTTAAATGAAATAAGTGAGTGCTGCGAATAATGATAGCTATTTTAAAGGAGCAAGAGATGTGAAATCTTGTGAGATGAGTAGGAGAAAGCAAATAGTTCTGCACTAAATTTTATTAGACAAGTGATGACAACAAATAATCTTTTAACAGATGCCTTTTTAATGCTTGGAATTCTTTTAATCTTGGATGGCTCAACATGTCTTTCGTAATCATAACAGAAGTGCTTATATGTGTACTGATGCCATGTGTGTCATAATCTTTAGCTTTTCAATTACACAAGTTCTTATGTCATAAGATATGCTCAAACAACTTGTAAATAATCTCTTCCAAATGCACCCAAAACTTGATTTAGACGAGAACATGGTATGTGAATGTTATTGTATTTTTATTTTTATCGCTTCTGGATGCAGGCTGCAAGGATATTGATGATGCACTCCACTGCATTGCTCTTCCAAATGGAAACTTTGACGTTGGAGTTCGTATCCTTAGTCTAAGGGCATCTATTTTACTGATGATACATGTATCAATAAGTTATACATTTTCCATTTCAAAAATAATATCGTATGGGAATGACTATTTTATATGAGAATGATGAGAATAATTACCAACCTTTAGATTAACTTTAAATGGTTGTGATTAAAAAACAACACATGTGCATCCCTCTTATTGTATTATTTTCTCTCACCTATTTATCTTTCCATCTTCATCATTCTCTGTCATCTATACAACAAATTGAAAGACTGTCATCTACCATTTTCATCTAGTTCTGCTTCTCTGTGTTGTTTTGTTATTTTAATGCAATTTTTATTCAGAAAAAACAAAAAATCTATAATAAAACAAAACTAAACAACAAAAAAGAAAAAAATCAAAGAGGATGAAGAACGTGAAATGGGATCTGGTTTCGTCACATCACCTCTCCTGTTATGACCTCTGCGCCTTTAAAACCAAAATAAAAACGAGACCGGAGAATATCACCTCAGCCGCCTTTGTTGTTGTTCCTTCAACGTCGTCGTCGTTGTTGCCTTCACCAGAGCTCGGGTGTTAGAGAGACACGAGTGAAAGAGGCATCAAGGGAGAGAGTGATGCGAGAGTGAAAGAGACGATAGACATCCAGAGAGACGGCGAGGTGTGAGCTGGAGAGAGATGGCGACGTGGGTGAGATAAACAGCGGCGACGGTGAGACGCGGTGGAAGACGGAGAGGCAGAGGGATGTAGGAAAGAAGGGTAAGGTACATGTGTTTATGAGAATTGATATAATAAGGAGAGGCCCATGTTTGAAGTATTAAAAAAACTCAGATAAGTAAAAAATCTCAAATAGCCTTGATCGTGAGACATGTAACTATCACTATAAATTAGAACCAGAATCCCAACAGCAGTGATTAATATTGACATTATAGAAGTAAGTGAATCAATCAAGTAGCCAAACCCTAAAGAAAGATCATTATTTATAGTCCAAGACCATACATATTGATAGATAGAACTATTCAATAATGTATGTTACGATTCATTTCATCACTTGCATGCATGTTAAGGTTATTTTAACTTGCATAAATTTGGATGCACTTGCTTACAATTTTAATTAGCATATCTACTTGGTATGTTGTTTTTAATATCCTTTCAAAATATGATCAATCTAAATGCTTTCTGATGTATGCTTGAATTGTTTACTGGTGTATGAAGTATGTTGCTGCTATTTTGAATCATACGTTATATTTGGATGTTATGTTTCTTATGAGGGTTTCTTTTCTAAATAGAGTCTGCTTGTCTTTACTGTAGTAAGAAGTTATCAGATCATGTGCTTTAGAGCTTGCATGTCTGAATGATACGTTAATATCCACCCTCTATGGTCTATGGGGTTACTTGATCCTCTTCAACAGTCAGGCTTAATTAGTTTTTCTACGCTTTTTTGCTAGTCTTCTTTATCTTCCCATTTTATGCTATTTCATTTCTGTATGCAGTTCTTTAACTAGTTTCTATCAGATATTGCCGATGTGACAAATTTTGTGTTTCCTGGCACCCCCCTCGATGATGAGGCTTCTCAAAGGGGTACATCTGTTTACCTTGTTGAGAAGCGAATAGACATGCTTCCGAAACCTTTAACAGAGGGTAATATCATTTAACTTTGATTTATTGGGTGTTGTATGCTTGAAAAAAAAAAAGTGTGGTTATCACAATTATCTGCCGTTATTGATCAACCTTTACCTGACAGACGTATGTTCTCTTCGGTCTGATGTGGAGAGGCTAGCATTTTCTGTCATATGGGTATGTGCAATGTCATATTCTGGAAATTATTGAACTTATTGAAATATATGTATTTTGTATATGTGAACATGCATTACTATTGGATAGGAATTATTATTTAGTTAAAAATCTTCAAAATATTTAACACGGGATCACAAACATCACCATAAGTTTCAATTGAAAAGTTTTAGCAATAGCAGAAAGATAACAGCATTAGTGTAAGGAGTAGAAACAACTACACATATTACAACATTTTCCCGATACCTTTTACACAAATCTCTGTTTATATCATTCACATACAACCAGTAAGAGCACCAACTTATGGAGTATAACATCTCTAACTTCAGGCAAAATACGCTCCTTTGAGCAAAAAATAGTTCCATGATAACATAGTGTAGATAAGTTCTTGGCCAAGCTGGGCATATGGTCTTAGATAAGCTAGTCCCATAACATAGTGGCCATCCCGCAATGCGCAACTGTGCTATCACAATTTTGGTGCTGGCAGCTATCCAGGATTGACAACCAAGTTTAAAACCACCATTTTCGCCATGCACTGTTATTTCTTTTAAAGACATATGTACTAAATTATTGAAGATGACTGCTAAGTTTCATGTTAATGTTCATCATCCAATTTTTTTTTGTTTGCAAGAGGCTATACAGCTTGTGCATGTTATATCAAGTTGATTCTTGTTCGTTTTTAGTGGACCGTTTAGTAATAATAGTGCTGCCTTAGTTCCCAGGTACCATCCCTAGGGTGTGGGGGTCTCTTCTATAGTGCACATGTGTATGATTATATGTTTATTATTCTGTGAAGTTCTCCACATCTTTTCCGTCTTTTCAATAATATGATTATGATCAAAATGTTACGCAATTTGTATTTGGGTACACTATTTTCTTCAGAGTTGCACTTAAGCTATTGATGTATGTTCAGGAAATGACACCTGAAGCAGACATCATTTCCACCAGATACACAAAAAGTGTCATCAAATCTGCTGCAGCATTGTCTTATGTTGAAGCACAAGCAAGGATGGATGATAGGTATGCTTTTATATATCTTTAGATCCTTTGTAATGATGTGTGGATGATAAGTATGCCTTTATTTCTCCTTAGAGTATCTCTAATGGGGAGTCCTTTACTTAATAAGGACCTCAACTCAACCTATTAAGGACCTCCATTGGAGGAAGAAAAAAATGGGTACCTATTAGTTACCGGCAACTATATAAGGACCCTCTCTCTCTTCAGCAACTAACGGGTCCCACAATTAAAATAAGAAAAAAGTAGATAAAAGTTGATCCACCATCTCAAACTCATGTGATTCTTGCTCTTTTTATTTATTTTTTAAAAGCACATATTAGTGGGCCTATTTAAGGACTCTAATTTTACTACAGTTGGAGTTATTGGGTCCTTAATCGGTACTTCTGTTAAAAAAATTATAAATAAATGATGTGTACACATGAGACTCATATAAAGACCGTTTTTAGTTTACTACCATTGTGGATGCTCTTAGATTCTTTGTGATGAAGAAAATATGTAAATATGTTTCTATTCTGCAATTGTGTTATCCCGTACCTTCTATAATTGGTTACAAAATTTCTGTACTGGCTTGAGTGGTTTTCGCATAATAAACAGGACTAGTCAAAGGGAGTGTATTCTGACTTTTATCAAACAAAAGCCTGTGCTGAATGACTGGCCTCATGTTCACGCTATTCATGTTTTTTTTATCTATATATGTGCTTAAATAAAATGGCCATTTCTTTTGTTGTCCCTAGGGGTAGACAATTTTTTCGATGATGACACCTAGCCTGTTACTTTGTCATGCAATTTTAGTTTCATAATAAATTTGGTCACTGTATCTTGCTTTTCTTTGCACAGTCGATTGATGGATCCAGTAACTACTGACTTGAGAAACATGAATAGTTTAGCCAAGGTATGGATTTACGGATGCAGGTTTATAGTTTTAAACAGGCAAATCATAAGTATGCCTGTATACTACTTATACATACTCTATAATGAAATTGTCTGAAAACTACATACATGTTTATGATCTATCAGAAAATGAGATTAAGGCGTATTGAGAACGGAGCTTTGACTCTTGCATCTGCAGAAGTCAAATTTCAAATTGACACAGAGACTCACAATCCCCTTGATATTGGTATAATCTTCTCGCCTTTTATTTTCATTCATATTCTTTTTAATGCCGTGCAATATGGGAAAATGTGTTGTTCTTATTGAATAAGAAGTTCTTCTGGCACCATTAACGTACAATCTCTAGGGGAATGAATCGACCTAATCCATATGACTATCATTTTGGAAGTATGTAAAAGTTTGTTGACATCATTTAAGCCTTAATGGTCTGTCCATGAATATGCCCTCCTTTTGGATTAGACTTGTGCTGAACTTAGGTATATATAGAGTGGTCTGTGTAACATTAATTTGTTTCAATTCATTATTGAAATTTAATTTTACTTTTCTATCTGTTAAAGAGTCCCACATCGAATAAAAATAGGCCTGAACATGTGTTTATAAGTGGGGGCAATCCTCACAAGCCAATTTTGTGGGGTGCGATAGGCCCAACCATAATTTCTAAGAAAAATTCAACAGTGTTCTGTCCAACAATTGTTCCGTTTCCTTATTGAAATATATTTTTCCTTTTTCTCTCCCATCTGATCCCTAAAATTTCAACAGTAACTTTTTTTCGTTTTTGCTTAAGGATGTTTGGTAAAATTGTGTATTTTAGAGGATAGAAAATTTAGCTTCTCCATGAATAGAGAAGCAAAAAATACAGGTCTCTTCCGTTTTCTGTTTTTGAGAATTTGGTTTCTCCGTTTGCTTTTATTTACAGGTATATACCAGATAAAGGAAGCCAATCAAATGGTGGAGGAGTTTATGCTTGCTGCTAATGTTTCTGTTGCGCAACAAATTCTTAAAAGTTTTCCTTTGTGCTCATTATTGAGGTTTTCTTTTCTGATCCCGCCCTTTAATATTTAGCTTTGATATAGTGTTTTCTAGGGATGGTCTGTCTTTAGTTCTGTTCTGTTTACTAGTGGGTTTACAGTATACCTAAACATAATATTTCATCTTCCCTAGTCTCTATTACTGTGCTAATTTTTTTTTGTTGTTGTTATTTCATGGGAAGGAAAAACCTCAATTATTAGTGGGTTTCTGAGAATAGGTAAAAGGTTTGAATTCCATGTAATGCAAAAACTCGCCAGGGGAGATGAAAAGATCAGTAACTGTTCTGGTCAGCCCAGCCCCATGTGGTCAAATTTGAACCCAATGGGTGAGGCAGGCTGTTACATAAAGTGAAAAACCTAAACCAAGTCATAATTAAATTTTAAAACTAGAACTAAAATAGGAATCTCATCTTAAGACAAATCGAAATACCGAAATCCTCAGGTCTAAATATTAATGGTCTATATTTTTGTATGATTACTGCAGGCATCTACTAAGTGAAATGTTACTTTATGAATCATCATCTCCTTTCCAATCGCCCGATACCATTGATTAGGGCATTAAATATTTTTACATGATAGAAACTACTAAAACAATTGTATGTGACAAGACCGTGTATTTGCTATTCTGGTAATTGTATTTGCTTTTTGTGTAGGCGACATCCAACTCCAACTAAAGAGATGCTTGAACCCTTGCTACGTGTTTCTGCTGCGATTGGTCTAAACTTGGATGTCTCATCATCAAAAGCGTTGGCTGATTCTCTTGACCATGCTGTGGTATATGTTTTATTTGTAATATTTTGTATTTTGCATGTTCTGATCATTCTTGTTTTCTGCAGACAGTATATTATATACAGTTCATGTATAATTATTTTCTGTAATAAATGTTATGATTTTGGTCAGAAAAACTTTGATGTACTTTTTATGGCTCACATTGCTAGCTCAGTATTTTTTGATGATATTATTTGGTCTCAACTCATGTGGAGTACCTTTTCAGGGTGATGATCCATACTTCAACAAGTTGATCCGCATTCTGACAACTAGATGCATGAGTCAGGTAATTGAAATTTAAATGAGAAGCCCAATGTAACATTATACAAGAGAAAATTGATTATTTTTTCCTTGTTTCATAGGCAGTTTATTTCTGTAGTGGGGATCTTAGCCCTCCAGAATATCATCATTACGGGCTTGCAACACCTTTATATACCCATTTCACATCACCTATAAGAAGATATGCTGGTGTGTATATTTTGATTATGATAATATGTTACTTGATCAGTTATGCACAATAATATGGAGATGAAACATTTTTTCTCTTGCAGATGTCATTGTACACAGGCTACTTGCTGCTTCTATAGGAATATCCAAGTTGCCGTCTGTATTTCAAGACAGACTGCAGCTCACCAGTATTGCAGACAGTATGAAACCTCTTTCATAATCTAATAGAACTCGATTCTTTTACGTTTTTATCCAGCCTTAATGGAAGTTTTCTCTAGGATAAAACTATATTTGATTTAGTCATGAATCAAATAGTAATATTTTCGCTATCAATCTTGTTCTTTTGGTGTGACATTTTAAATATTAGTAATGATTTTTTTTCATATCTGGTGTAGATTTAAATTATAGGCACAGGAATGCTCAGATGGCAGGGCGGGCCTCTGTAGAGCTGAACACTCTCATTTATTTCCGAACTAGGTAAGTGCCAGCTTTCTCCGCCCTCTTACTACTGTTTTTATCGCTTTGAACTTTGCACCTTATTCTGGAGTTTGTCTTTGTTCATGCAGGCCAACCGATACCGAGGCTAGAATAGTAAAGATAAGATCTAATGGATTTTTTGTGTTTGTTCCCAAGTAAAGTATCTTACCCCTCATCTCTTTTTTATTTTTATTTTTTCGTATAATCCATGAAAAGGTCAAAAAAAAAAGATAAGTGTTGTGTACTATTAATATTACGAGATGGTTACTCATTTCAGAAGGTGTTGAAAGCACTGAAGCATCTATTAGACGTCTTTATTCTTTCATTGAGTTTTTTATTTGTAGTTAATGATCTTTTTTCTTGTCACAGATTCGGCATAGAAGGACCTGTCTATTTGACAACAAGAGCTGAAAAGGGTAGCGGAGAATGGTATGTAGATGAACAAGAGCAGAAGATTAAAAAGATGGATGGTAGCTTTTCATACAGCATTTTGCAGACTGTACAAATTCACTTGGAGGTTGTGGAGCCTCAACCTAACCGGCCAAAGCTTCAGCTTACTCTCATCTAGAGGTATACGAGGCATCGTGAGCATTGAACAAGAAGCAAGCTGGGAAATGTACCTCTTATTTATATTGCTCTCCACGTCTCAGCACTTGAGGTTTCTGGTATTAGAATTGACTGGCATGGATATTTTGCTGGAAGGATTGAAAACATAGGTTGAGTAGTGTTGTTGCTTTGAGAAACATCATAAATGATTGATGACAAGTCTTTTTACATTTATTTATTTACTGTTAAGTGTGAATGAGGAATTGTCCATTTTGATATATAGGATTAGTGTGAACAACTTTATCAAAATGATACACGTTGGCTTAAATATGGTAGCCAAGCACTTGAGAGATTTGTATAACTGTTGGTTTTAATTAGTAGGAAATCTAAAAGTATTTAAGAAACTTGAGTTTTGTTATAGATATTCATCCAGTTTTTATTTTTATCATTAGTGTTGGATTACCAAGTTTGCTTACTATTATCATCAAAATATTTTCCCACCCCTATGTTCTTAATCTCCAATTTTTATATCTTTTGACAAAATTTAGCATCTCCAAAGTATATTTTTGAACGGGATACGGACACTTCTTTCAAAACCCCCATTCATGTATAAGTTAGACAAAATATACAGATTTGAAAGTATGCTTACGGAGAGAATGAGCACTTTGGTTAGGATTTCTCCAGTAATCAATCAACACAAAAAATGACCCAAAATTTATCCGAATCAAAACCTACCTTTCCAAAGGTAAAGGGAAATGATTATTAGCCGCAAAGAGGTTAATAAGCAACAGCAAACATGTTTCACATTTCTTTTATGAAGCGATAAGTGAACATTCAAATCCTGTATCTTAATGCAAAATTGTATACCACATGTATTTAGAGGCCTTGATAACTATTGGTTCATAAGAAAAATAATATGCATAAAGAAAAGGCTTAGTATTCTTCCCCTTGAACCAAGGTGAAAGGAATTTGCTGTACAATTGTCTGAGTTGCACAACTATTACATTGGTGGTTTCTGTACATTTGTTTGGACAACTTATTAGATAAAACTATCTTAAGATAATGACCATAGGAGGAATGTTGACCAAAGAGTGAGTGCTATAGCTGCAGCACCATAAGACCACAAAAGGATTACTGAAAACTCTTCTGTGCCTACATCAAACAGCTGAGTCATGGTACCTTCATAATCACATTGAAATGTAATATCAGTAAAAATGGTAACTATATATTATAATGCCATGAAATAACTTTGGCAAAAATAAGCATGGAATCAACCACTTTTTTATTACTCATGCAAAAAGGTAACTATGCCATTGCAAATTTGAAATAACTTGGTAAAAATATGTATGGAATGACTTACTAATATTCATTGCAGGTGGCAGGACATACTGTATTATCAACACATATTGAAACAAAGGGTCTAGTGGGAGGAAGCCTAAATTTGCAGCCGCTTTAACAACAAAAAATCCAATAACAGGTAGTAAGAAAAGTTTAACAATGATGATACTAATGAGGACCAATGGTTTGATACTTGATGATCGCATGCCTGCAATTTCATAACATTAAAAGAACAATATTAGTTATTCAGATTGTGTTTAAAGAGTGTTGAGAAGAATGCACGTCTTTGAAAGTTAAATTTCATATACCTTGTGTAAGGTTGCCACCTAGCAAAAGGGTGATGCAAGGAATTGTCCCATCCCTACAAAGAATGAGTTCAGTCTAGCTTAAAAGTTTGATTATCTCTATAACACCGTCACTTAAGATTGAAAACGACTATGTCCGGTGACCGACAGATGCCAGTATCAAAGACCGACATGAAACCGACACACATGACTCTATTCAATGACTTCCATTTTCTTAAAATATTATTTTTGCCAACCTGTCTGTCGTATCTGATATCTACGTCAGTATTTCATAGGTGTCTATAAAAGAAATGGATACAGATGAAAAGGCACATACCCTAGCAACTGAATGGAGTCTTGAATCACTTTTAGTGGAGCATCTTGTCCAATTATTAGGTTCCTTAGAGTTTTAACTCCACCAAAGAGGAAACCTAAATACTGATCATGAAATAGGGGGTGAAATTTCTCTTAACCATTTTATTTACTTTCACAGTGAAATAAAAAACTAAACCAACAATCTAAGTCAAATAAAATGAATGGAACTCACAGTAGCAATTGTTGGAGGTGACATTATTTCTTTCAGAACATGGCTTGAAGTTTCCACCATTCTACACATAAAAGACTTGCTATTTGGTACAGTGGACAGAGCTTGGTCTACAAGCTGCACATTTGGATTCATTAGATAATATACACCAACAATGTATATGATTCAAATCCTTTTTTTTTTTTCTGTCTACGAAAACATGATGATAATATACATTGGAAGGACTCTTACTATTACTATTTGGTTCTCAGTGTCTCCAACATTGTCATTTCCCTTGAGAAGTTGAGTTTCTGCATTAGTATCAAGGTCTGTGTTGGCAATCTTTAAGAGTTCAGCAGCCTGAAATGCCTTATATTTCACCGAACTTTGTCGAATCAGTTGGTAAGTGAAAGTCCAAATGTAAATACCACCAAGCTACAACAGTTAACAGAACATAACAATATTATGAGATAATGTATACAAGTTATGATGACTTAAGCAAATGTAATGTAAAATGAATTCCTTTTACCGCCAAAGAGAAAAAAGAGTAAGAGAGTGCTCTAGTGCGGCAAGCATCGTGTGTACCAAATGGAGTAACTTTCTGATTACAGATTGCAGGGATGATTACAACTGGAAGGTTCCCCATATTTCCTGATCATAGAAGCATCATAAAATGAATATGACAGGCCTTGTTTGTGTTTACATATTTAGGTTCAGTTTGTCTATGTGTTTATATAAGCTAATTTCGATAACAAAAGATAAGATCAAATAAAATCAGACAGTTTTCATTAGCTATCCTGGATGAATTATGAAAATAAGGTGTGAAATAACTTATGAACATGTCATAAACTGTTTTCATAAGCTCTCTCAAACAGACACGTAAGTTCTTATGCTAGTAATTAACCTCAAATTAGAAAATCTAGACAGACCCTCAAATACATTCCATAAATTGTAAAATGTCTCTCCAAATGGTCTCTCTTTTAACTTCTACTGTTAGAGTTATGGCATGACACATTAACTAAACATGTCACATTGCATATTGATCTCACATCAATGTTAGCTCACTAGGGACTAATTTCCCTGTGAAATTTGCTAGAAATTGCAACTGCACAAGGTTAATTACTGATAAAGTGGTTCATGAGAGACTCTAAATTTTACAGGCAAGTCATTTTCCGGCGTGGTAGTATTTACGTGAGAGCATCATGAAGGGGTAACATATTCAGTTAACGCGTCTCCCTAACGTTAAAGGTTAGCAGAGTGTTTATTTGGACCTACACTAGTACACTTACAACTTCAGGAAAGTATTTGTCGGTTTGCAAAAATCGGAGATTATTTTAAATGATACTTACAAATCCGAACCAATTTGCCAATTCATTCGGTAACAATTAACAAATGCATCAAAGCATGCATCCGTTCTACGTACTTTGTAAATCCTAACATTTTATGCCTCTCATTACTTCTAATTTTTCACTCACACCAAGTACCAACCATACCATAACTTTGATGCTAAGTTACCTGATGAACAAGAAGCAATAATAAGACCTTTCACTTTCATGTTTGGCTTTAGCAACTTAACAATTATCCATCCAAGGATCCCTCCAATTAAGAAGGTGAGTCCGATGTTAACCGGCATAAACCACCTGCATTGATGAGTGAACAATATATGGGTAACATAAGGAAAAAAAATAAAAGAAACATCATGATACTCTTTGTTTAATCTTGTGGTTCCATTCAACAAATATGCAAAGTTTCTAAGAGATAAAATCCAAAAAATTTGTACCATGATATCATATCATCAAGAGAAACACTCTTTGCAAAACTGGCAAATATAAGTGCAGGAGTGAATGCAGTGAAAACAATCTGCACAAAGCATAAACAAAAGCCAAGAATAAAATGTTAGGATTACATTAATGAATATCTCATCCTTTACACGAACAATGTAAACAACTTTACACGAACGTTCAATCAAATTTCATCATCTTTTCCCAACATAAATAAGTTTCAAGAAAGAATTAATATCATGTAATGAACTTACTGTGAAACATGATTAAATATATCGGTAAAAATTTGTTTATATCATCAGTGTATAGTTATTAAACTTATATTTGAATTAAAAAACACTGATATCTAAATCATTAAGCAACTTTACCTTGTTCAACGATTTTCGAAAGTCCGCAGCAAGAAGATTATTACCATAGTCAGATGACATATAAGCTCCTACTCCACTTATAAGTAGGACTTGAATAATTGGGGCAGATGCCACCTTCAATTGTTCCAGAAAACTCATCTAGCTTTTCTTCTCAATGTGCTTATCTCCCTTTATTGTTGCTCAAGGAAACTGTTATATCTTAGAAAACAGAAAAAATACAATAACCATATGCCAATGATTAACAATAGTGAAAAAAAAAATCAAAGTATCAAATGTTCAAGAAAATGTTGCCAAATTATGCAAACTGTTTGTGAAGAAAAGAAAATAAAACTTCAGATAATACGTAAAGAATGCATGCATGTATGAACAAAATGAAAATAAAGAGTGCATGCATATTAATGAGAGAGTGATCATATGAAACCTGTGAAAATGATAGGAAAGTGATGACTGAAATCTGTGAAGAAAAGCAAGAACCAATGAGTTTGTGAAGAGGGAAAAAAAGAAAGAAAGATTCAAGATTATGATTTGTTAGAATGAGTATAGTTACATGTTTCGTTATTTGCGCATGGCCTCAAGGATAGAGTTTACACATGTATTCTATTTAGTATATAAAGAAAGAGCATTTATGTGCTATGAAAATTATGCTTCTTTTTCTCCTTTATCATTTTAATATTTTTACCAAAACTGTTGGAACATTAGTGTCATGTTGGAAAATAAATTGGAACATTAAACACTAAGTAATTATACTTTGATCTAATGTTGTGTGAATTGAAAAAATAGAGTGTGGGGGTCCCACATAAAATAGTACTCACACATTAGTAGTGTTTAAATTGTGGTATTTAATTTTAAATACTTGATAATGATAAAAATAATAGTAATTATTATTTTTATCTGAGAATATCACTTCCCATAAATTTAACTTATGGTCGTTGCGTTAAGAATAAGAATTTAATTGAATTTCTTATATTTCCTTCATTCAAATCCAATAGTTTGTTTCCTCCACTTTTGTGGATTTGTTTCTTTTGATCCTATCCACAAGTGTTGTTGAACTGATTAATGGATAAACTTCATTTTAAGCTTATCCATTAGAGTAACTGTCCCTTAGAGTTTCATTGAGTTGTCAGGAACTCTTTCTCTCTTCTCCCTTTCTTGATTTGTGTTGACGAGTCTTTCTTCTCTTCATCTCCTTTTTTCTGTCCTTTCGGAATTAAGAGTGTTCTTAAGACCATAGTCCCTTTTTGGTTTAATGTCCCTTCGGAATTAAGAATGGTCTTAAAAACATAGTCCCTTCGATAAAATAAGTCCCTTTGGAATAAAGAGTACTATTAAGATCATAGTCCCTTTTTGGAATAATAATGTCTCGTCGGAATTAAGAATGATCCTAACGTTATATAAATATTCTTTCAATATTTTAATTGAGGAAAAAAGTAGAAATGGTGGTATCACCATATTTGAGTGGTCGTAGTGCCATATTGATACTTTGGAGAAATTAAGTTGGAATGGTGGTAACACGATATATGAGTGGTCTCAGCGCCATAACAGAGTGGTAACAATACCATATTAAAGTGGTTTCAGTATTAAAGAATTTGAAGGTGTAAATCTCGAACGGTTTTCTACAGTGCAGTAGTTAACCGCACAGTTGTATCTAGGCTTGTTTTATCCTGGAGGCGGTGTGGTTGATAGTCTGTCTTGCACAATTTTGGGCAGTGCCACGAAACGTCTTAAAGAGAGCGACCTGGTTGTGACTCAACCTAGTAACAACTTCGGTAGATAATAGAATTTTGAAATCCAAATACAACAGTTTGGAAATCCAAAAACAACAATTTTAAAACGTTTCGATCTGATATATCTACCGAAAAAGTTACTTATTGAGGTTATGTTGTCCTTAAATAAAACAAGGATAAACTAAGCTATAAAAAAATACATCTTTCGACTGAAACAATGAAGTGATTGTTGTTTCAAGTAACAACACAAAAATTCAAACACCCCGTTTGAAATTTGGTTTTGAAATTAGTACCTTGTAGTGAAAGAGTAATTGATTAAGACTATAATTTGTTACAAAACAAATTATTTGTTACAGAACCAAACAAGTTTAGTTTGTTACAAAATGTTTGGAGTTGAAAAGAAAATAATTTGGTTCTGTTTGTTACAAAACAGTAACCAAAATTGATAATGATAAAGTTCTTTTGGTAAAACCCATGCCACGTAATGGTAATGTTTTTCAATCAGTAACAAGAATGCTAAACTTATGCATGGGTTTACATAATCCTCATTGATAAAGACACAAATGGACTAGGTGGGTTTTATGGCATATTAGATATGCATAGTCGCAGGCTAGCATATTAAACCGCAAGAATTTAGAATT
>Ga0315913_1001823_pt1 | contig 24248 bp, 27 predicted proteins | sample MpolsnodulesMG_FD_207736 | JGI IMG/M metagenome (GOLD analysis project Ga0315913, IMG submission 207736) | Medicago polymorpha root nodule microbial communities from Los Angeles, California, United States - small nodules | ecosystem: Host-associated > Plants > Roots > Nodule | place: USA...
CAAAAGTTAAATAAAATCAAGAGGTTCCCATAGAATACTATGGATATTTAGGGTGCTAACACCTTCCCTAAATATAACTAACCCCCGAACCCAAAATCTTTTTCAAAGGGGTAGTTTGAATTTTTTTCCCCCTTTTCTTAAAAAAAATTAAATGTTCGGTCGTGAAAAAATTAGTGAGTCTATGCTAATAAAATAGCTTGACCTCCAAAAAATGACGCGACAAGACTATTTTGAATTGTATCATAAGATGTTTCTGCCTTTTTCCTCATAACCTGTGCATTTCAAATCGATTCATGAATTTATGAATCGTATCATCATGAATTGAATCAGTCTTGATTTGATTTGTGTCTCTGTTTTCTTCTGGGCTAGTATTTTGCCTTGTTGAATCGATTCACTGTTCTATGAATCGTATCAACCTTCATCTGGGGCAATATGAATAGATTAAAATTTAGCTTGATTCATAACAATTTTCAAGACTCAGGTTGGTTGTCTTTAGTTGTCTGAATCGATTCACACATTTAGTGAACTAGTTCACTATGTTGTTTTTTCTCGAATATTTGCACTTGCCACTCTTTTCTATATATACTCATTGATGGTCGAATGCAAGTGTACCAAATCGTTTACCAAGTAATAAAGTGATAAGTAGAGTATTGTATCCACAAGGATTGTCGTTTCGTCTAAACAGCCCGCGTTACTTATTTTAAGTGTTGACGATATAAAATAAAGAGATTGCAATTTTTATTTGGTTGCAACAGAGCAAGTTACCTGTTTTTGGTTGCATAAAAGGAAACAGTGGTTAGGACTCTTTGAATCCCCCTATTTATATTGTTGGATAATAAATAACACTCATGTCGCATTTAGTCATCCTAAGCAGACTATACAAGTGATGAGACTGTTGGGACGTTCTAACCTAGTTGGTTGTGATGATGCACCTGTTGGTCGCACGATGATCGTTACCCAAGGTCTATACTATCTCGGTTGATCTAGGTTTATCCTTTCAATGGCTAACTGCACCTGCTGATCGCACGGTGATCCTTACGTGCGGGGTCTTGCTAATTCAAAGGTAATTGAAACATAGACTTAAATTGGCATTCCAAGATTTCCAAAGGCAATGAAGGCAAATGTTCATGTAGATCAGCCCATCTATGAATCTTTGGATACTCATAACACACTTTCCATGCCCCCTAAGTAGTTCTACGAACATGCATCCCTATCAGTGTCTACCTTATGTAGAGGTCGAGGACAATGGTCTTACATAGGTTTCTTCCCCTTGGTGCTTTTTTCCCTAATTAATAAACTAGTTACATCCTAGGTTCAACAGATTTTACTCAATATTAGTAATGTCACCTCCTAAGTACTTACTACTAGGTCAACTTACTTACTACTAGGGTCACTTTATTTTACTCGGTATCTTTTGTCTAGTTTACTAATCACTTACTTCCTAGACAAGTCGTTATTAGTATAAGGATATAAATATCAAGATATAAGCATCCAGAAAGTAATAACAAAATTAAGCCCTGTCACAAGGAAGTCCGAGGAAGTGGAAAGGGGAGAAGAAGAGGTATCAGGTGTGCTCAACACACATGAGGACTGTTTCTCAACCGGAGGGGGGTGACGAAGATTGGAGTGGAAACGTCGGTCCTGCTCGTCGGGTGCGTGGAGGGGGAGGGACGGCTCTCTCAGCAGATACAATTCCTTATAATAGCTCAGGAATTGGTCTACTAATGGAAAATCATATTGAGATGGTTCTGGAAACACAAGTTCACAACCAATTTTGTAGAGGGTTGTATGTCAAGGTGTTAGTGGCGAAGAGAATCTTGGAATTACAAAAGGATGCATGTGTTACTTTTTTGGAGGAGGATGGTACTACAACTAAGAGACTCGTTGTGCTAGAAGAGGTGGCAGAGAAGCTTAAGGCAAGTAGGGAGCATGGAACGGTGCGTCAATGATAGTGACGACTTTTAATGTGAGGGGTTTAGGTGGGAGGTTGAAGAAGAATAAAATCCATGATTTGGTGAGACAAAATAAGATGGATATTTTGGCGCCTAAAGAGAAGAAGTTAGAAGCTATAACCCCGACTTAGTGTTATTCTTTGTGGGGTGTGAAGATTGTGATTGGGTGTTTAGACCTTCCAAAGGAAATAGTGATGGTATTCTTTTCATTAGGCGAAAATCTAGTTCTATTAATTTGTTTTCCTTCCAAGGGGAAAGTTATGTGGGTGTGTGTTTAGAGTGGGGTGTGGATAAAACTAGATGTTTCATTATAAATGTTTATTCCAAATGTGTCTTGGTGACCAAGAGAAGGTTGTGGGAGTATCTTTTCGAGGAGCGTCGAAGTAGGGGAGGGGGCTTGGTGTGTTGTTAGAGACTTTAATGTGGTGTGTAGGAGCGATGAGGGGGGGGGGGGGTGGTGGATAAATGATGAAGCTTCTTCGTCTCAATTATTAGAGATGTCCTTGTTTAATAATTTTACTAAGGAAGTGGAGTTGGAAGATTTGAATGTGTTGGGGCGTCGCTTCACGTGGTACCATCCTAATGGTAGATCCTTGAGTTGAATAGATAGGGTTCTTATTTCGGAGGAGTGGTCTCAAGTGTGGGGAGACAACACTCTTTGGGTGTTGTCGAGGGATGTGTCTAATCATTGTTCGTTGGTGTTAAAAAATGGGGGATGGAATTAGGGCCCAAAGCCTTTTCGTTTTAGTAATTTTTGGCTCCAAAATCAGAATTTAAAGGGGGTGGTGGAGGAAGTTTGGAGGAATCAAAAGTGTGGGATGGTGGATGAGTTTTGTTTTAAAAGAAAAGTTGAAGGTGAATAAGTTGATGGACAAGGAGGAGTGTGGAGGCATGGAGGAAAGGGTGAAGAAGTTGGTGGACGAAATAAATGGACTTGACGAAAAATGGGAGGAGGGTGTGTTGAGTGATTTGGAGGTGACCATCTGGAAATCTAAGTTTGAAGATTTATGGAGGCTTCTAAAGGCAAAGGATTTGTTGCTTGTACAAAGATTAAGATCGAGTAGGTTGAAGGAGGGAGACGCAAATTCCAAGTTTTTCCATAAATGTCTTAAATTGAGGTCTAGTAGGAATGATATTAAGGCTTTAAGGGAGAATGATGGTTGGGTGGGGTAGTGGGGTACTTTAGGGATCATGTGGCGGCTAGTAGATGGGAGATGCCGATGTTGGATGGTGTGAATTTCGAGAAATTGTCCGATGAGGATAATGGCTTTTTGGTGGCGCCATTCTCTATGGTAGAAATTGAGTCGGTAGTTCAAGATAGTGATGGTAACAAAAGTACGGGCTCGAATGGTTATAATTTTGTTTTTGTGAAGGAGTTTTGGTACTTGATTAAGGATGAAGTGAGAATTATGTTCGATCAATTTCATGCAAATGAGATGCTACCGAAGAGTATGTTGGCGTATTTCGTGGCTCTTATCCCAAAGGTGTTGTCTCCATTGGAGTTAAAGGATTATCGGCCTATTTATTTGCTTGGAAGTCTTTATAACCTACTTGGCGGGAGTTATGAGTTCGGTAATTTCATTGACTCAATCGGCCTTTCTCAAAGGGAGGAACTTGGTGAATGGTGTTTTTGTGGTGAATGAGTTGGTGGATTACACGGAAAAAAAACAAAGAAAGATTGTTTGATTTTTAAGGTAGATTTTGAGAAGGCCTATGATTCGGTGGATTGAGAAATTTTGGAGTATATGATGGGTATAGTAGGTATGTGTGAGAAGTGGGTGGCTTGGTTGAAGGCGTGTTTGGTGGAAGTATGTCTATTAATATTATTGTGAACTGAAGTCCACCGGAGGAGATTAGTATCCAACGAGGACTTAAACATGGGGATCCTTTAGCCCCTTTTTTATTTTTGTTGGTTGATGTTGTGAATTCGTTAAAAATCACACAAATAACATACTTGATGTGTGGAGAAAATTAATCAAGCAACCAAAACAACGTGGGAGATAGTTATAAACACAAGCAAAAGATAGAAAACAATGAGAGAAAGAGAGACAACACACGAAATTTGTATACCCAGTTCGGTCCAATACTGACATAGTCTGGGGGAGAGAGAAACTTTATGCTCCACTATAATGATGAGTAACTTTACAAAAGAGATATCAAAAGGTTATAAGAACAAGTCTTCAAACCTAATTCCACCCAAAATCCCGAATCTATTCCCGTGACCAAGAGACTCAATCCTAAGAGTGTTTTTTCAAGGTGAATCTATAGTGATTCAATCCCAACCCTAGTGTTTGTTGCCAAGAGAAAACTCTACAAACTCTGATTTTGTTGTTGGCTTCTAAACCTTGTTATTCTACTCTCTCATATTTGATCTAATATAAGATCTGTATTTATAGGGAAATATAACTCATAAGTTTAGAATGGATATCACGCCGAAGATACGTTTTTTTTCCTCCTTAAGCACAAAAATATATTTGCATCAAATATTCATTTAAAAATATATTTGCATCAAATCTTCCTTCATACGGTACAAAAATATATTTATCGTCCATAAATATATTTTCAACAACAATCTTCTGGAAGCACACAAAATATATTTAAAACAAATTTTTTATATTTTTGGAAACAATTCTTCATCCATCAAATTTTGAGTCAATTTCAACGGTTGCAGAAGGTTTTAGTGGGTTGATGAGAAACACAGTGTACATGAATTTGTTTGAGGGGTTTACGATTGGAGGAAATGGTTTGGTGGTGTCTCATTTGCAATATGCCGATGATACTCTTTGCATTGGGAAAGTTTCGGTGGAGAATTTTTGGAAGATGAAGACGCTTTTGAGAGGTTTTGAAACGGTAACGGGGTTGAAGATTAATTTTTTCAAAAGCTCTCTTATAGGAGTTAATATTCCGAGGGGATTTATGGCAATGACATGTGATTTTTTGAATTGTAGTGAAGGTAGTCTCCCGTTCAAGTATTTGGGGTTAGCGGTGGGGGTTAATCCGAAGAGTTTGACAACATGGGAGCCGATGTTGGAAAGTTTGTGTGGGAGGTTGAACTTATGGAGGCATAAGTATATTAGTTTTGGAGGTAGAATCGTTCTCTTAAATTTGGTTCTTAATTCAATTCCAATTTTTACTTGTCTTTTATGAAGACGCCGGTCTATGTGGGGAAGAGGATAATTAGAGTTCAAAGAGAATTTCTTTGGGGGGCAGAAGAAAATTAGTTGTATGAAGTGGAAGTCGGTGTGTCAACAAAAGAAAAATGGAGGTATTGGGATTAAAGATGTCCGGGTGATGAATGTGTGTTTATTGGCTAAATGGAGATGGAGGTTGCTAGATGAGGAAAATGCATTGTGGAAAGATGTTCTAGAGGAAAAATATGGCCCATGCAAGGAGTGTTTGTTGGAAGGTGGAGGTACATCTTGGCTGCGGTTCACTTCGGTTTGGTGGAAAGATGTAGTGAAGTTAGATGATTTTGGTAGCCTAGGATGGTTTAATGGTGAGATTTTGCGCAAGGTGGGAAATGGCTTGAAGACGAGTGTGTTGGAAGGTTAATTGGCATGGAGGTGGGAGCTTTGCTCAAAAATATCCAAGACTTTATTCGATTTCAAGTCAAAAGGAGGCAATGGTGGGGGAGATAGGGGCGGTTTCGGAGGTGGGTTTGAATTGGAATTTTATTTGGAGAAGAAGACTTTTTGTGTGGGAGGAAGAATTATTCACTAGCCTTTTGGAGGATTTGGAGGGTAAGAGATGGACTAATGAGGATGATGTGTGTAGATGGAACTTAGAAGAGAATGGTTTTTACTCGGTGAAATCGGCTTACTTGAAGTTGGAAGGGTTAGTGTTGTGGGGACTAGTGAAGAAAAGGGTGCTTGAAAATATGTGGAATAGTCCTGCTTCGTCATAAGTGGTTGCGTTTGGTTGGAGGGTTTTTCTTAATTGAATCCCAACTAAAGGTAATCTTGCTTTGAGAAATGTTTTACCACCGGAAGGGTCTATGTTGTGTGTGATGTGTAATAGGAAGGAAGAAACGGCTCTACACCTTTTTTTGCATTTTGATATGGCGAGTTTGGTGTGGTTAAAATTGATGATGTGGTTGGATTGTTGGTTTCTAACCCAACCAAATTTCTTTGTTCATTGGAAGTGTTGGAGTGTAGGTGGGAGAGTTAAAAAGGTAACTAAAGGTCTTTGGTTAATTCGGCACACAACCATTTGGGTTATGTGGAAAAAGAGAAATGACAAGATTCTTAAGGGGATAAATTTTAAGGTGGATGAATTGGTTGAAGAAATTAAGATGTTGTCTTGGAGGTGGATGTTGGAATTGACTCACACCCCGTATTGCCTTTTTTGCGGATGGTGTTGGAATCCAAGACTTTGTCTCGAAAGATAGTGGTCTTTGGTTGGTTGGAATTAGCTGGGTGCTTGCTGCTGCAGTTTTGAAGTGCAGGCCTGTCTCAGGCGGTTATTTTTGTGCTTTTGGTGGTGTGCTCCGCGCGGTTCTTTTGTGTTACTGTCATGGTTTTGTGCTACCTGTAGTGCTGCCTTTTGACAGTTAGCCTTTGTCTTGGCCTTTTTGTTTGGATCGTATTTTGTTAGGTAATGGGGAAAGTAGTGTACTGTTGTTGTTAGGCGTGAACTGTGTGGTGAGATGCCAAGGATTTGGCAGCGGTGCTGTGTGTGTTTTGGGTTCTTGGGACGCCTTCGTTTTGGATAGTGAGGCATTGGTATGCAAATGGTGCTTTGTCCGTTTGTATACTCCGGCCTCATTATTTGGAATGTTTTGGGTGTTTGTTTTTGGAGGTGTTCCGTATATATGCGGCGCCAGTTGTATTCGCTTTTAGTTTTTCCCGCGAGTGTCTATGTGTCTTGCATTTACTTGATGAGAATAATATTTGTCATTTAAAAAAAAAATAAAAATAAAAACTTCCCAAAACAGAGTTGATTAATTTTATGTGATGGTAAGCTGGTACCCCATATTTAACAATTGATCTTCGAATTTATGCGAACCGGTTATCGAAAGAACCGCGAACCGCTTTGCACAAACCGATTCATGGTTCTCCATAGTATACATGAATTATTTTTCCATGCTTTTAAGTACCCATAACCGAGAAAACCTCTCATTCTGTTCAAATTTTCCTTAATTCATCCTGATCAAAATCTTTGAAACTATCACAACCATGTCTTCTAAAGATTCCCAGAACATTGAACACAATTATGGTGGGATGCAGTTACGATGTGGCTACACGCGTGATTAAATATCACACTGCAATTGTGGTGCGATGTCGTTGCACAGGCTACTGTAACAACATTATTGTGTCCACAATTGCGGTTACGGACCAGACCAAAATTTAAAACAATGGATGAGTTATAGTGAAAACTAAATCTAGACATGCATTGCATGCATGAATTAAGCGTGGATGATTTTTAAAAATAGAGTTCCAACTAAGGATAACTTTTTGATAAGAGTTGGTTTTAACTCTTCGTTATATTGTGTAGGTGGGTGTGGTGTCCCGAAAAGTGTAAGTCATATTTTCCTTAACAGTACAATTTTCTTGGGGCTATGGTATGCGTCTTTGAATTGGATAGGGGTTTTGGCTGCCCTGCAACATGAGACCTGGAGCACCTAACTCAGTTTAAAAGCATTTGAGCGGTAGTAGAAAGGTTGGCGAAAAACTACCGTGATTTGGTTCTCAAATGTTTAGGTAATTTGGAAAGCTAGAAATAATATGATCTTCTCCCAAAAGGTTTCGATCAGGAGAAGGTCGTAGAGGATGCCAAAAGTTTATCTTAAAATTTTTTTAAAACAAAATTAAGAGGATCTGCTATTCTCTCAATCAATGGTTTGCAAATCTTTAGGGTTGTTTGGATGGAGGAAGAGAAGATTCTGCTTTTACAGAAGGGATTTAGGCATAGTAGTTTCAGTGGTTTGGGGCTTCGTCTGTGGACTGTCAATTTTAGTGCACTGTTGCATGTTTCAATATGTGGTTTGCAGCTTGCTCTGCTGCAGTTTTGGCCGTGTCGCGCCGTTTTCTGTCAAGCTTGTGGTCAGGACTGACCCAAGGGATATGCTACTAAAGCCGTAGCTTTAGGCATACCAATAAAAAAAATATTTTTCATTAGATTTTATAAACAAAAAGGTCACATATGCAGACAAATAGACCTCGTATATTAAAACTTGCGTTAGACCTCAACTACTTTTGAGAGTTATTGAGCCAGCTCTGTTGGTGGCACGTCATTTTGGTGCTCAGCGGTTTATTCCTGTATTCTGTCATGGAGCAGCTATTTGGCGTGTGTCTTGCTTGTGGGGCTGGCTGGTTTACCTGTCTGTTCAGGTGTAGAAATAGGGGTCAGAAATCAGGTTTAGCTGCCTATGTTGTGGCTACTACCTTTTGTAGCTTTCTATGCAGAATTTTTCTGCATCGGTGAAGCTCTTTTGAGAGACGTAAGAACGAAACAATTGAATTTAGCTTTGAAATTAACTAATCATCAACATTGACTAAATGATAAGAATGTAAAAATGTAAAACAAAACACAAAATTCTATCTGTTTGTGAATAAGGCCTCTCACCATCCTTTACCTATTAACCATAACCAATCAAGTGTTACCCCTGCAAAAATACCTCCAAGAAGAAACAATACCAAGATATTTCCCAATGCATTTTGTTCAGGTCCCTAAGAAAGTAAAAACATACAAATATTAATGAATCTATTCAATATTTAAATAACTTTAAACCTCTGAAGTATTCTAGTTTCTTAAGGATTCTTCACCTTGTAGCCTTTAGGTGCAGAAGTGAGAACACAGACAGCGAGGTAGCCATTGGATATCCCCAAGAAAGATGTCAACATTATCATCCAACCTTGAGTACCATACTTTGCAGTGACATAAAATGCTGGTACAAGTAAAACTCGAGAAATAACTGCTGTAGTGATCAACTTTCTAGACTCCAACTTCAAGATTTTGATCAGTGGAATGTATCTTCCGATAAGATCCCACACATTATACATGGCAATTAAAACAAGAGCGTACCTGTAATAAATGGAAATATCAACCAGTTCAGAAATTGAACGTACATACAAACAAAGACCTTAACCCACTTTTGTTGTTTTGAGCAGAAATGTTTAGTGTCTTGTTTTGATTAGTTCTTGAAATATCATTCCAATATCTATCTGGTGAGATATGATTAGGATGCATTTGTAAGACTTTATTGCACTCACGGCACATAAGTTTTAAACTCAAAAGTTTGTGGAGTAAATAGTTAAATTGATATTTGAATGTGTTCGGCATTGTTAGTTGTTACTATCTGAATTTATCATAATTACAAAGACATCCTCAAATGCATCGTTCGCTATTGAATTTCGTTAGTTATTACTTATTTCGGTTCTCAAAAGTGTATTTGTTAATCACTTTTGTTCAAAAAAATACTAACGAGACATACACTGAGAGATGTTTTTCATTTTCGATAGATTCAGTCACCATAGTAACCACCACATACATTTAGGGATCGAAATGCCTGTGTAGTCGAAGTTTATGACTAAAAAGAACCAAAAACAAAGGATGAAAGTATTCAATTAGCGAACTTACCAGGTGCCTAAGCTGTGTTTTCCGGTATCTTCTGATAAGAACCCAGGGAATATAGACAATGTCAGCGCAAATATTAGAAACAAATCAAGTGCATAATCTTTGTTTTCCCATAACAATTGTTTCATTCCTTTGCGCTCAAATTGTTTTAATTCTTCAGTTGCCTGAAAAAAACACAAATTAGTCTAATAAAAAAACTGAATCTCAACAGTAAGGCAGTTCCCTGAGAAATTGAAAAGAAAAGAAACTGTACTTCTCGAAGTGAGGTCTGGATTCCAGCTGCAGCAAGGTCAGCTGAAACAGTTTGAGACCCTTCGGATGCTGCTTTTGAACGGTAGTACTTCACAATTGGTAATTTAGGAAACACAAATGCATAGAGAACAACACAGAGAAGCTCAAACAAGGTTGATAGGGAAAAGAACAGAACTGCAGGGTTAGTAAAATTACCAATCATCAGTATATTGACAAAGCAGTAATCATGATCATGGATATCTTTATGAAATGTAGGAACCGATACTAAAAGAAATCAATTTGCATGCTACACAATTATTGTCAAAATTAACTGAATAGAAATAGAGACAGAAACTACTTCTATGTTTCCATGCTAAGCATTAGAGTGCTGAACTTACTCGCTCCTTTGCGAAGACCGTCCTTAGAATTTTCAAATATTGCTTTTGTAATTAACCTCAAAGCCGATGTTAGAGCACCTGATGCTGCAGCACCGCCAAGGAAAGACTACAACAATAAAACCTTTAGAAAGAGTTGCATATGTTGACGGAAGTTTCAAAACATAGTAATTTCATTCATATAAAAGTTTTAGACGCCTATGCAAAGGCAAAAAATTGTTTCTGGATGGGCTGTAATTGCTCATATTTTTCCGAATATCAAAGTTAGCAATGTAGATGCGACTGTAATAAAGAACTATGCTCCATTGATGATGCTGACCTGAATAAATTCTGGATTCATGTATGACAGGTCTCCAATCATTCCTCCTTGTGCATGAGCATCTGCTAATCCAAATGCACCACTAACTATGCATATACCAATGAATGTTCCAATCCCTCCTTTACCAGATGTTGCTAAATCCAACTACGGCACGTAAATAGGTTTAGTATAAATCAAAATTCAAAACCCAAATGCACATTTTGAAGGAATCAAAGTTAACAAAAAAATTATCAGGATTTACAATTAAAACAGCCAAAACGGCCAAGAAAAATAGTGTGTATCCAAATAGAATCCGCTTCCTTGTATTGATTTTTGCCTCATAGTAAGTAAGAATTGCTAGTGTTCCAACTGCAAATGGCTGATATACAAGAGTAAGCACCCTAGAGGGATGATATTTCTGCACAAAGAGGAAAGGAAATTTAAGTTTTTTTTCTTTTAACCAAAGAAAAATATATAAAATAAAGAGAAAGTACACAAAGCTGAGAGGACATAAACCTTACCCAACAACCAAATAGTCAGTTATCAAAAAGGGTATTACAATAGATATAACAAAAGTGGTATAAAGAAACACAAATGTCTAACAGACAGCTACACATCAGCACAACCCAACATACCCAACGCATACCCAAGGCGGGGCTTAAAACCAGATTACAAAATAAATGACGTGCAAAAGGCCGCAAGCATCATAACGAACCAGAGACATTACAGCTAATCAGAGTGATTAGTTAACGGATACATCAACTAAAAAATGCACGAGAAAGTAGATACATTACCGGAAATAAATAAACATAGTAATCTTCAATTGTTAGCATACTGTTCCAAGAGAAAAGACACCCATTTCCAAGAAGCCAACAGACCACTATTGCAGTATATTTTCCCTGCAAATGCAAAATAATTTAAATGATTAACTAAAGCATATACAATTTTAGCTAAAGCAATAATTAAGTTAGTAATTAGTAATATATATCACCTCAATACGTGGTGGAGGCTCACTGTCGCCCATTGTTATCTTAGGTGTTTAATTCTCTTCAATCAAACAATCACTAAAAGAATTTAGGTTAAAACAAAACTTTAGTCAAAATGATTGAAATAAACCCTAAGGAATTCATGCACTCCCAAATAAAATATAAAACAAATAAAACAAAGATCAAAACAAAAACAAAACAAAACAGAACAAAAAAAATTAATATGGTCAATAACTAACTATGATCTGACTTAGCAAAGAAGATAGAAAACAAGATATTTGATCCTAAAATTAACATATTATAATATATCAATAATTTATAATGTACAAATATAAATCATACAGTAACTCAATAAATCATGCAGAGAAACAATGTACAATGTACCTTACTTGTAAGTGATATATATTGTGACAGAACAAACCTTTGAGATGAACAAAACGATAATTTTGCAGGAAGAGAGAGAGAGAGAGAGAGATTCTAAGAGGATCTTTTAGGGGGAATCAGAATAAAACAGATTCAGTGCTAACAAATAAGGAAGTTCTTATTTTCAAATCGTGTCATAAAGTGACTAAGATATGTATCCATTTTTGTTAAGAAAAAAAAGAAAGGTGACCTTGGAAAGACTAATGAAAAATGTTTTACCACACAAATTACTCAATTCTTGTAACACCTTTGACATTCTATGGATAGGATAAGGGTAACAACCGATCTATCCGTTTTCAAACTTGTTTTGCACCCAAGCATTTAATTTGATTATGAGCACACTTGCACAAAAATTATTACTTCCCAAATTGTTCAAGTTCTATATAAGTTTTACTTTTATTTTTTACGATAATTTTTTTTGGCTCTTTTAGTATTTTAATTATTTCTTTGTAAATTTTACTATTTCTTTTTAGTAAGCTTATCAATGTTGGTTTTAATTTTGTTAAGATGATTGTTCAATAGACCTATCAAAATTGCTCACATTTATGAGAAAAAAAAAAGATTAGGAATTATGGCCAGTTCAAATTTTACATACAAAAAAGACGATTACAAATTACGACTCAATCGGTTGAAAGATTTTAGAGGAATGGGAACCAGGCGACCCATCAATGATTAAGATTCCGCGTTGAGCCCAACTTAAGCTTGCATAGCTCTCCCTCGAAGAATTTACCCTACACCCTTACAATGCCCCAACCTCAACAAACCATTAAAAACCATATTTTAACCTTTTACAAATCAAACTCATTCAACCTCCACAATAACTTTTTCAGATTTGAAACTATATTCTTGGAAAATTTTGAGACAAGTTTTGGGAAATTGATTACCATACCGAAGGGAAGTTTTTTGGACTAATTATAGCCACGATCACATTAACCACGATTAGTACGTGGCAAATTTGTTTTTTATTTTTATTATTAAAAAAAGTAGTTTTTTATCATCACTTGGTTAGGCCACCTTCTTATCTCCATCCTCTGAGTTACCCATACACCCCACAATGTCAATCACCGTCTTTTCTTTACATTGATATCCCCCTCCTTTATATCATCTCAGTTATGTACTTCTCCATTCACCAGCACCACCAAAATTAATTAAGGCTTAATAGCAATTTTGTCTTCCTAATAAAATAAAATACAATCAAGTCCTTTATGTATTGTCCATTTTGCAGTTTTGGCCCCCAAACTAATTTTGACCAAGTAAATGTTGACGTGGCCTCCACGCGTGTAATTTTTATTTATTTATTTATTTTTTAATATTTAATTTTTTTAATAATTAAAAAATAAATAATTACACACGTGGCAGCCACGTCAGCATTGACTTTGTCAAAATTAGACCAAAACTGCAAAAAGGACAATACATAGAGGGCTGAATTGTATTTTATTTTTTTATGAGGCCAAAGTCGCAACTTTCTATTACTTAGGGGGGCAAAACCGCTATTAAACCTTTAATAGTCCAATTAATTAGCAACAATTTTGGATTTACGCAAATCAAACAACCCTTTTGTCAAATAAAATCAAACAAACAACTAAGCTTTCGAAATCAAACTTGTATTCTTTTACGAAGGATTTAGAATGTTCTAATTTGATGATGCATTTTGCATCCGGAAGAGGAGGAGGACGAAAAACGGTCATCCTTATTTGGACCCTTCCTTTTGTACCAAGCACAAAGCCTTCAACATCTTCAACAATTTGAGGACTTGATAGTACTATGATATTGAATCAAGGACCATACATTTTTATATTCTTTTCCGAGTACTAGATCATTTTAGAGTTTTGATAGAAACATTGTGATTTTGAAATGGTTATCCAGGAAATAACAACCCTCTCATATGGAGATGCACTCAGGTGAATTATGGGCGAGGATTTACTACTTTTCTTTGAAACTACGGCCGGATGCGATGGCAAAGAAACTTCGGGATGTACTAGGGAAATTTGTTGAGGTTGATAGCAAAGACAGACATAGAATTGGGAAATTCCTCAGTGTAAAAGTGACTGTCGATCTTCGTAAACCCCTTAAAAGAGGAACAATGGTAAAGTATGTAGGTGTTTACCTCAGTTTTTGGTAAACAACTGCTGGTTTAAAAATAGTTACTTGCAAGATCAACCAGTAAATCTCGGGACATATTGTGTTTTTTATTTTTCAGAAAATGATGAATGTTCTTGATGTTGTTATGCAGGATATGAACATAACCTTCGAATTCAATAACGATTTGAGATTCTAGCGCACTTGTTTTAAAATGTTTTGTACAATGCTTCAACGTTTAAGATGTTCCGTTCAATGTTTCAACATCATGTAATAAACAGAAATAAAAACAAGAAAATAAATGACAAGAAAGTAAAGAACACAGAGAGTTTGTTGACCCAGTTCGGTGACAAACACACCTACTATGGGGGCTACCAAGCCAGGAAGGAAATCCACTAGTGTAGTCCTTATTTTATAGCTTTCAGCAAACTCCTCGTTTACACTAAAGACCTAGGACCTACCCGTATAGACTTCAACCTAGGAACTCCTATATCTGAGATCTCATCTCATTATCCTAATGGTCAGTCACAGCCCCTGTGACCTATGAGACCTAAACACAAACACAACGGTGAAGTTACCTTCAAACAAACAACTAACACCTTGTTTCAAACCTTCGGTGTAGTACACAAGAGTATCAAACTCAACACACAGTTCTTAACATGTATCACAAACGATACAAGAAAGGATCACAATATAGGTTCTAAACTTGCATCATAGACGATACAAGAGTAGAGCACATGTAGACTCAAAACCCAAAAAATCTAAACTTTTTAGTATGACGGCTTGAATGATCAATTAGGTCTTGAAGTCTTGTTTATATACTGAAGCATCTTGGGCTAAATACTTAGTTGGGTTTCAGAACAAAGCAGATAGGTTCAGCTAATATGCAAAACAGAAATCATAAGCAAATATGGAAAGTCCTAAAATGTCGGGACATCTTTAGGATCGTCCAAAACAATAACAAATATTTCCTAAAATATAAATAATACTCTAGGAATATTCCACAGCTGATTCTGTAAATATATGCGCGTTGCTAGGTCAATAAGATAAGGAAATATTGTTTCCTTAAACAATAAAGGCGCGCGTACATATAGGCATGAAACCAGGCACACTGAACCATGCCAGGATGTTGGAACATCGTATCCAACATCTTACAGAGATGCCTAAACACATGTTGGAACATTGATTCAAACAACACAAACAAGGATATTTGTTTTAGCAATAATGCAGCCAATACAAATACCCAACAATTTCTCCCTTTGGCAAATTTTTGGCTAAAACAAATTAAGGCTAAATGTAAAGAATAGAGGGATACAGAATACCATTTCTCCAAGAGCATGAACACATACCTATGAAGAAACAGCTAGCACACAGAATCTAAAGAGATACCTCAGATACACTTCCTCAAGTCATCCCGAGCACATATTCAAGAAGAAGGAGTAGCATAATAGTATCACTAAAGAAATATCAGCGTGTCCATACAAGAATACCTCACGAGTCTTCAATCACAGCTTCAGCTGTAGAGGTATTACACTTATCAGAGACATGCAGCAGTGGATAAGATATTAGCATAGTCTCACAAGAGCAGAGGAAAAATAAATTCCTATGCTACACTAGGAAACATAAGTTCTCATACATTGGATGTTCCAACATCCTTCACCACATAGAGCAGAGGAAAAATAAATTCCTATGCTACAACTAGGAAACATAAGTTCCCATACATAATAGAATGTTTCAACATCCTTCACAACTTCAGACAGGAGTACTTGCCACACATAGAGGCAAGGGAAAAATAAATTTCCCATACCTACAAAGTACTGTCACCAGCCACATATAGAAGCAAGGGAAAAATAAATTTTCATACTTACAAGTGACAGACATGGATGTCTGTAGAGTACTGTCACCAACCACATATAGAAGCAAGGGAAAAATAGATTCTCATACTTACAAGTGACAGACATGGATGTTTAAACATCTGACTCAGCATCCTGTCGACTAGCTTGAACTAGTGCAAGCACACATAGAAGTATCACTCCCCCTGAATATATGAACTTATGAGTGACTACTTACAGGAATATTCCATTACTCCCCCTGAGCACATGTACAATAAGAATCTTGAAAGCCAACACTCTAAACGCATAAAATAAGGAAAACTTCAGGGCTGGATCAAATAGATCTTCAGGGAATACTCACCAACTAGCATACCTAAGCTAGCAGACCTATCAAGGTCACACAAAATCACCTAGACTTTTAAAAGTCAGACACAAAGACATGTTCCATTAAACTATAGCACATCAGCAGGAAACATGTACAACAGAAACACATAGACAAATAAATTCTCAGAGCAGCATCAAGATGTTGCAGCATTAGTGCCAACATCTACACAAGTCTTCACAGACATGTTCCAACATTCTAATGAATATCAGCAAGGAATATGTACAAAATAAAAATACTGAGAAGTTCTCAGATCATCATGAAGATCATCAAGATGTTGCAACATTAGTGCCAACATTAGGTGTAGTACAACACACATCCAAATAGCTGCAAAATAAATGGAGACACATGCACACAGGCATAGAGAGTATAAATATACCATTTTTCTCCCCCTTTTTAGCCACAAAATATGCCAACACAATAGGTAGAGGACTTCAGGAGTACTTCATTACATGTATACCCCACAAATCAAAGACGTGCAAAAAGAGAAAATTGATAGCACGTCTCACAACATAGATGATCAAGCCTCCTCATGCAGACAAATTCCAAACTTTCCTCTTAGTTTTTCAAATTGTTTAGCATCTAAGGCCTTGGTGAAAATGTCTTCCAATTGCTCCTCTGTGTCAACATGCTTAAGTGTCACAACCTTTTCTTCAACAAGATCCCTGATGAAATGGTGTCGAATGTCAATGTGATTTGTTCTACTATGTTGAATAGGATTCTTTGAAATATTGATAGCACTTAGGTTGTCACTCTATAAGGTTTGAACATCTTGTTCAATATTATACTCCTTCAGCATCTGCTTCATCCAAACAAGTTGAGAACAACTACTTCCAGCTGCAATGTATTCAACTTCAGCAGTAGATAGGGACACACAATTATGTTTCTTACTAAACTAGGAAATTAGATTATTTCCTAAAAATAAACATCCTTCAGAGGTGCTTTTTCTGTCATCAGCACTTCCTGCCCAGTCAACATCACCGTAGCTCATTAGCTTAGAGTTTTCACTATATGAGTATAAGATCCCATAATCACTGGTGTTATTTATGTACTTCAGTATCCTTTTTACTTGAGTAAGATGACTCATCTTTGGTTCAGCCTGATACCTTGCACACACTCCTACAACAAAGGTGATATCTGGCCTGCTTGCAGTAAGATATAATAAAGTCGCAACCATGCTTCTGTACATGCTTTGATCAACAGATATACCACTTTCATCCTTTGTCAGCTTCAAGTGAGTAGCAGCTGGAGTTCTTTTGTGATCACCATTATCCAAGCCAAATTTCTTCATAATGTTCTTGACATATTTATTATGGGAAATGAAGATTGTATCCTCCATTTGTTTAACCTGTAGACCAAGAAAATAGGTCAACCCACCAATTAAGCTCATCTCAAACTCAGACTGCATTTGTTGAACGAAATGTTGAACCATCTTGTTCGACATTCCACCAAAAACAATGTCATCAACATATATCTGGGCAATCATCAATCTTCCATTATCATCTTTTACAAACAGGGTATTGTCTGTACCTCCTTTTATGTATCCTTGATTAACAAGAAAATGAGTGAGTCTCTCATACCAAGCCCTAGGTGCCTACTTTAATCCATACAGAGCTTTCTTCAATTTGTAGACATGATTTGGAAAGCTAGGATCAACAAATCCTTTAGGTTGTTCAACATAGACTTCTTCATTCAAGTAACCATTTAGAAAGGCACTCTTTACATCCATCTGGAACAGCTTGAATTTGAGTATACAAGACACCCCTAGTGCCAATCTTATAGATTCCAATCTAGCAACAGGGGAAAATGTTTCATCAAAGTCCAAACCTTCTACTTGAGTATAGCCCTGAGCTACAAGTCTTGCCTTATTTCTGGTCACAGTTCCATGTTCATCAGACTTGTTCTTAAAGATCCACTTGGTACTTATCACATTCATCCCTTCAGGTTTTGGAACTAAATCCCACACCTCACTCCTTTTGAATTGATTTGGTTGTTCTTGCATTGCTTCAATCTAGAACTCATCAGACAGGGCTTCTTTGACATTCTTTGGTTCAATCTTGGACACAAAACAGGAGTGGGCAACGACTCCAACTGATCTTCTAGTTGTGATTCCTTGATCAGGATCCCCAAGGATTAGGTATTGAGGATGATTCTTCTGAATTCTAATAGAGAGACCTTTAATAGAGGACATCTGATGTTGCTCAGCTTCTACGATTTCTTCTTTCTCAGGTTCAGATTCATTCACCTGAATAGGTGCATTTGTTTCCTGAATAGATGTTCTAACATCAGCATCAAGAACTTTTTCTTTAGGCACATTATCTATCAGAACATTAATAGATTCCATCATAGTTTCAGTTTTAGAATTAAATACTCTATAAGCTCTACTATTTGTGGAGTAACCAAGAAAAATTCCTTCATCACTCTTAGGATCCATCTTCCTTCTGTAATCTCTATCAGACAAAATGTAGCACATGCTACCAAACACATGGAAATATTTGACAGTAGGTTTTCTTCCCTTCCGTAACTCATAGAGGGTTGTTGTGGTTCGAGTTCTTGGGGTTACCCTGTTCTGAATATAACATGTTGTGTTCATAGCTTCAACCCAGAAACGATAAGGTAAGTGTTTAGCATGAAGCATGACTCTGGTAGATTCTTGAAGAGTCATGTTCTTTCTTTCTACAACACCATTTTGTTGGGGTGTTATAGGTGATGAGAATTCATGTTTGATTCCCTCATCTAAACAATATTCATCAAACTTAGCATTTTCAAACTCAGTTCCATGATCACTCCTAATTCTTACAATGCCACAACCTTTTTCTCTTTGCAGTTGTGTGCACCATTCTTTAAATACGTCAAAAGTGTCTGATTTTTCTCTAATAAAGTTCACCCAAGTGAATCTTGAGAAATCATCAACAACAACAAGGACATACCATTTTCCACCAATGCTCTCAACCTGCATAGGTCCCATCAGATCCATGTGCAGAAGTTCAAGGACTTTAGAGGTTGCTTGATGTTCCAACCTTGGATGGGACATCCTTGTTTGTTTGCCAATCTGACATTCACCACATATGCTGCCTTCAATAATCTTTAGATCAGGTAGTCCTTTGATAACTTCTGAAGATAAGGCTTTCTTCGTCCCTTTCAGATGTAGATCTCTCAACCTTTGATGCCACAATTTGATCTTTTCTTCTTTGCTCAAAAGACAGGTTGAGATAAATGCATCTTCTTGAGATACCCAAAGATAGCAATTGTCCTTGGACCTTGTGCCTCTCATAAGTACTTCTCCTTTCTCATATGAAATCTGACATTCAGGCTTGGTGAAGTTTACTTGTAGTCCTAGGTCACACAACTGACTTATGCTAATTAAATTGGCAGTTAATCCTTTAACTAGCAACACAACATCAAGTCTTAGCAAACCCTGTTTGATCAGGTTACCAATTCCCACAGTTTTTCATTTATCTCCATCACCAAAAGTAACATAGCTAGTTGCATAAGGTCTCACATCTTCTAGATATTTATCTACCCCAGTCATATGTCTTGAACAACCACTATCAAAGTATCAGTCCTCTTTAGATGATGCTCTTAGAGATGTGTGAGCAATTAATCCTGTATTAAAATTTCTGAAGGTCCATCTTTTCTTATAGGGTTTCTGCTGAAATTGCTTTGACTGACCATGCAGCTTGAAGTAGTAAGGTCTAATATGACCCTTCCCTTTTCAATGATCACACACCCAAAAATCTGATTTCTTCTTGGTCTGATGTTCCTTCGAATGTTTAAGCATTTGCTTGCTCCTTGTTGAATATGCAGTCATCATTCCAATATGCTCTCTCATATACTCAAGTCGAGAGTTCAATTTTGATAACTCACCATTGAGTTCTGAGATATGAGTAAGATTATCAAACCTGTCATCATGCAATTGAGCAATTTCTTTTACATGTTACTCAACCTTTTGGGTTAATTCAGCATTTTTAGCAGTCAGGTCATAGTAGGACATAGCAAGCTTATCATAAAACATCTCCTCTTCACAAGAATCAGTGTCTGACATAATTCTACCTGTTAAGGCAGAGACATGATTAGCAGATTCAACTTTCACCTCTTCATCAGAGTCATCTCCATCTGACCATGAAACAATTAAACTTTTCTTCTGTTTCTTTATAAAAGTAGCACATTTTGTTCTGATATGTCAATATCCTTCACATTCATGACATTGAACACCTTTGTATTGAGAGTTCTTCTCATCAGACCTTACCATCTTCTCTTTACTTGGTTGATTGTCAATGTTGGGTCTGATGTTCTGACCATTTGACTTAGACTTTCTATCAAACTGTTTGAAGATCTTCTTGAACTGTCTTCCAAGTAGTGTTAGAGACTCTGTCATATCTTCATCATCTTCTTGATTTACTTGTGACTCATCAGGCTCTACACTAGATGCAAAAGCAATCCCCTTGCCCTTCTTATCATTCTTGTTGTTGATAGTTATTTCAAAATTTTGCAAGGACCCTATCAATTCATCAATGTTCAAACTTGAGATATCCTGAGCCTCTTCAATGGCAATGACTTTCATGTCAAACCTCTTAGGTAGAGATCTGAGAATTTTTCTAACTAGATTTTCATCATAAATTTTCTCTCCAAGAGACTCAAAAGAGTTTGCAATATCAAGAATATTCAGGTGATAGTCTTGAATGCTCTCATCTTCCAACATTCATAGATTCTCAAATTTTGTAGTAAGAATGTGGAATTTAGCACTTTTTACCTTAGTAGTGCCTTCATGTGCAATCTTGAGAATCTCCCAAGCATCCTTAGCTACAGTACATTGCTTGATCAATCTGAACATGTTCTTGTCTAAACCATTGAACATAGGATTCAATGCCTTGGAATTTCCAAGAGTCAGTTCATCATCAGCAGCAATCCATTCTTCTTCTGGTTTTAAAACATTTGTCCTGTTACCATCAGCGTCAAGTGTCACAGGATGTTCCCAATCTTTCAGAACTGCCTTCCAGGTTTTGCTGTCAATGGATTTAAGAAAAGCACTCATGCGTGATTTCTAGTAATCATAGTTTGAGCCATCCAACAGAGGAGTTCTGTTTACAAATCCACATTCCTTGTCCATAGTGCTAGAATGAAACTTCCCTAGAGCTCACCCTAAAACAGGCAGGTTGCCTGCTCTGATGCCAATTGAAATTCTAGCGCACTTGTTTTAAAATGTTATGTACCATGTTTCAACGTTTAAGATGTTTCATTCAATGTTTCAACATCACGTAATAAACAACAATAAAAACAAGAAAATAAATGACAAGAAAGTAAAGAACACAGAGAGTTTGTTGACCCAGTTCGGTGACTAACACACCTACCTTGGGGGCTACCAAGCTAGGAAGGAAATCCACTAGTGTAGTCCTTATTCTATAGCTCTCAGAAAACTCCTCGTTTACACTAAAGACCTAGGACCTACCCGTATAGACTTCAACCTATGAACTCCTAGATCTAAGATCCCATCTCATTATCCTAATGGTCAGTCACAACCCCTGGGACCTATCAGACCTAAACACAAACACAACGGTGAAGTTACCTTCAAACAAACAACTAACCCCTTGATTAACAACTTCGGTGTAACACACAAGAGTATCAAACTCAACACACAGTTCTAAACATGTATCAGAAACGATACAAGAAAGGATTACAATATAGGTTCTAAACTTGCATCACAGATGATACAAGAGTAGAGCACATGTAGACTAAAAACCCTAAATCTAAACTTTTTAGTATGACGGCTTGAGTGATCAATTAGGTCTTGAAGTCTTGTTTATATACTAAAGTATCTTCGGCTAAATACTTAGTTGGGCTTCAGAACAAAGCAGATCGGTTTAGCTAATCTGCAAAACAGAAATCAGAAACAAATACGGAAAGTCCTAAAATGTCGAAATATCTTTAGGATCGTCCAAAACAATAACAAATATTTCCTAAAATATAAATACTACTCTAGGAATATTCCAGAGCTGATTCTGTAAAGATATGCGTGTTGCTTGGTCAATAAGATAAGGAAATATTGTTTCCTTTGTATCGTCTGTTATACTTGTTTAGGACTGTGTGTGTGAGTTTGATACTCTTGTGTACTACACCGAAGTTTTGAAACAAGGTGCTAGTTTTTTGTGTTTGAAGGTAACTTCATCCTTGAGTTTGTGTTTAGGTCTGATAGGTCACAAGGGCTGATAGTGAGATGGGATCTCAGATCTAGGAGTTCCTAGGTTGAAATCAATACGGGTAGGTCCTAGGTCTTTAGTATAAACGAGGAGTTTGCTGAGAGCTATAGAATAAGGACTACACTAGTGGATTTCCTTCCTGGCTTGGTAGCCCCCAGAGTCGGTGTGTTTAAAACAAGTGTGTTAGAATTTCAATCCTAATGACAAGGAGGTTTCAGATGATGAGCATATAGCCTTCTTGGCCTATTGGTTATCTATGTACGTCTTTTGCATAAGATCCATACAAGTGGCGAAGAATTATAGGTCCATAGCTTATCAATTGCATGAGGGAAAACAAGTTTGCCTTAGCAAACTTATTCTAGGTTGTTTGTATGAATGCCTAAATGATGGAGCAACTGACATGAGTGACCAAGTTGAGAGTCTAATTATCCATGGCTTTATCTGGTTATTTCAACTATGGCTTTTAGCCACCTTCAAATCGAAACTGACTGACACTTTCTTTCTTCTTGAAGACTTCGAAGAGACATATGATAAAAGATCCACTGAAGGATTTGGCCTTGAGTTGTTTCGATATAAAGAAACCAAAACTAGCCAAAAGCTTTTTTTAGAAGCTTTTAAATTCTTTTTGGATTGTGACATCTTTACACCTTATTTATCCCCCTTTTCAACAAGGACATGTGGACTAGACTAGTTCGTTAGGGAGTTCCTTACCAAAGATGTCAAACACCAAGCAGAAACTAATGCCATTTGGAGAGCTTATTTGACTCATACTCTCCTTTCTAGTAGGACAGGCCCCAATACGACTACAAATTATTATGGTGCATTTGGCTATCAACCAAACTTAGTGGCAAGGCAATTCGGTTTAATTCAAACCCATCCTAGCTCGTTTTTCAAAGCTAAAGGGGACATAAAGAGACCAAAGTTCGAACAACAATGGCAAACTTATCTTCATAAATTCAACGAAATGGTTCCAGACTTCAAACCTGTTCATTTCGAACTCTCATATGAATGTACTAAGTCATTCTTTAAATGATGGCGAGGATATTTCGTCGACAAAAGAAAATAAGTGAATTTAGACAGTTTGCTTTCTGAACTGATCTCTGCTTTTAATCTTATGCAGAAGAAAATGAAGAAAGCAAAAGGTACGCACATCCGAGAAATTCAGGCTTTCCAAAAGTACTTCAAAACTGTATATGATCCTTTACATCTTAGTCAGACTGTTCATAATGCTGCTAAAACTTTAAAAGAAAAACTTTTAGAGAAAATTCCAACATCAAAATTTCCCCCTTTCGTTACAAACAAATATCTTTTTGCTTTGTATTTGAAAGTTCAATTTCCGCCATTGCCATCTAGCGTACTAGCACTAGCATTCAGACCACCATATCCAAAGTGGTTCGTATGTGGTTCTTGGATGGAAATGAAACAAAGTCTTATAAAAAAGGAAGCAAAGAAAATCACTCCGACTAAGCTTGACATATACACGTTTCGAGGTTGTTTACATTATGGCTTACATCAAATTTGCATCACATCTCCTATAGAAGTTGGTTAGCATCTTTGAAAAAGCACCTTTTCGGATCAAGGTTAACATACACATTTACTTTATTTAAAGGCTTAATTGCATGTTTGATCCCTTATGTTTTAAAAGTTTCAAGTTGGTCCCTTACATTTTAAAAGTTTCAAGTTGGTCCAAAACGTTACTCCCGTCGGAATAAGTTAGTCCCTTCAGTCATATAACGGTTAAAGATTCGGGTTGACAATATGGGTGATGGAACTTGAGTTATTTAGAAAATCAGTTTTAAAACATTATTTTAATTTTTTTGTTTTATTAAACTCAATATCATGTCGCGGAATGGACTAACTTATTCCAATATGAGTAACATTTTGGACCAACTTGAAAC
>Ga0315913_1001824_pt1 | contig 24242 bp, 18 predicted proteins | sample MpolsnodulesMG_FD_207736 | JGI IMG/M metagenome (GOLD analysis project Ga0315913, IMG submission 207736) | Medicago polymorpha root nodule microbial communities from Los Angeles, California, United States - small nodules | ecosystem: Host-associated > Plants > Roots > Nodule | place: USA...
TGTTAAAAAAATTAAAACAAAAAGATGAAATACAAAAATAATAATTTTAAAAATAAAATAAAAAAAGTTATAACAAAAGGGCTCTAAATCATGTGAGTCCAAAATAAATTTGATTACAACCTATGTGAATATACCCCTAAAAAAACATGTGAATTTTAAGCAATCAAAATGAGTGTGATTTCAAAGTATCTATTAAATTAGTTTTATCTAATATTCATTAAAATCTCATTGATCATTACATGGGCTCTAACATTACTCCCAAATTTATTTTTTTGTTTGAATTGAGTTTCATCTCCGTGCAGCTGTGCAGCTGCATAGACTAATTTATAAAGTCGGGTAGAATCGCAATGAATAGCAAAGCTCTCTCTCACATTATTGAAAAAAATGTTAGTAAGGAAAATTTTGACTTTTAACATAAAATTAAGGGTAATTTGATCAGTATAATTAAAATTGTGATAAATAAACTTCTCTCTCCTCCAAAAAAAAAACTCTAGTTGGGGGAGAGAAAAAATGGTTTTTGAGTGGCTTTGCTCTAATGCTCTCTTATTTCCTCCTAAAAATTGAACGATACATACACAATGTATAATATTATCTCTCATTCTCTCCCCTCCTCTCCCCCTCGACCAAACCATACCAACCCTCGAGGTTGTAGGGAGTATATGTCATAATTTCCTATATTATCTATCTTTCTCTCCTTAAGCAAATGTTAGTGAGCGTGAGTCGTGTTAATTTCAAGAGTTTAAACCCTAAAATTCGTGGTTACTACTTATTTGGTGTTCCTGACATCATCATTCACACTCTTAGATTTTCTCACTGGGTTAGGGTAGTCACAAAAAAAAACATCATAAATAGTTTTAAAACAAATTTGATATTAATGCTTTAAGGTATAATTAATTCGGAAAAATAATAACTACAAGAGAATTAGTAAACAAACAAATTTTAAGTTATTGAATAAATTTTATCTTGTGTAATGTTTGACAAACAATCACAACACAAATAAAATAATATAAGATCTAATGTAAGAGTTACCTCTAATTATTTAAACAATGATTTTTAAGGTGATGACTTAATTAAGTCCATCTTCAGTGGAACCAAAAGTAGAATTGTTAGATTTAATTGATTGTCTTGATTTATTAGAGATAAAAGTGGGAACATCTGCACATTTTCATTTTCACACAAAACCTAACTTCTCCTCCTCTGGTGTCTGACAGTTTCTCAAAGACACAAATACTCCACAAACCATGACATGAATTCAAAAAACACATCCCTCTGCATTACACTATCTGCAACTTGTTCATGGAGTCATCTTCATCGCATGAAGCTCTTGTTTATTCATTGCTATTACATTTTAATAATGATTACTCACCTAAAATTTGATGTTTACTTTTCCTACCTAAGTTATTTTGTCATCATTAATGTTTTATTGCCGCACTAAATTAAGCTTTAAAACAAAAAACGGTGTTTTTGAAAGTTTCATGAAATTGTTTTGTGGTGACTATCATAAAGTTTTTATATCGGAGGTTTGGAGAAACGATTTTGAGGATGTAATTTGTCAAAGATTTGGCGTGATTTTCATCAATCACAAGAGATTTGTCTTTGATTTATTGTATAATTTGGCGACTCGATGTTAATGTTTTAGAGAAAAAAAAGTTTCTACCATTATCTCTATGAGAGAGATTAGACAAAATTTGTGTCGAAATGCATCAATATTCTCATTTTTATCTATAATAAATTTGAACCATGAAATAAACCTAATAGTATTTATTTGGTGTTTTAGCGATGAGGGACTTAATCAAGTTATCACCTTAAAAACCACATATTTTAAACACTATCTTACAAATGATTATAATGATTTAATAATAAAAATACCAAAAAATAAATATCTCAAACAATATTGTTTAACCACCACTATATCAATATAATCTACTTTTAATATGGTTTAAGAATTGTTCAAATTAAGTGTAATAGTTTTTAATTACGTTGCAACTAAATTAAATTAAATAATCACTTTAAATAGTGAAATCATGTTGCTCTAATTTAGTTATAGATATGTACTTTAATTTGACTTCATGTTGCTCTTTTGTTTTATTGAATGTTTGAATTTGTTGTTATTGTTGCAAAATAGTGAAATCACACGAGATGGAAAACACGATAAACAATATTTGAAAAGTTATAACTTTTAGCATGTTAATAATTTTCTCTTAGTTTTACTTTTAATGCCTTAAAATATGATATAAATATTCTCTTGGCTGCCTAAATAATTGGCCATGAAATTAAAAAATATATATGGAATAAGAGTAGTAATCATAATACCATATGCTCATGCATTTTATTATGCGTGCAAATAAATTTAATTTATTAATCACTTTAAATTTTATGTTGCTCTCTTTTAGTTTTAGATATGCACACTATGTGATTGGTAAAATGTTGAATTGAAATAATTGAAATTTGAAACTTTAATTTCACTTAACATTGCTCGTTTGTTTTGTTGTTGAAAACAAAACAAGAGATAGAAAACATGAAGAACAAATGTCCTGAAAGTTATAACTTTTTTGAAGTTAATAATTTTCTTTTAGTAAGATTAATAAATAAAACAGTATACATGCAACATCTTCAAAGTGGGACTCATACTAGAGCTAATATACTACACTCACACATTATGTTAACAAGTCTCCATAACTCATATTATGCTATGCTATGGATGGAATTGGAATAGGTATCAATGAAAGATCAAGTGAAATCATTTGCAACGATTGAAATCCATGAATCCAATAACCAACATAATCAGTCTTATTAATCTTCAAGTTATATCAATTTTCCTTTAAGTGTACAACAACGTCCCGCTTTTGAACAATCTTTCCAAAGGCAAACATCTCGTAGGACCATGAATCAGTATATAGCAAGGCTAAAGCATGCACGTTCAATTCCCTCTCCATCCTGATCAAGAAATCATGCGGGCTTTCTGCAAAGACAATAATACACTGAAAGCGTTTATGAAACCTTTGGCGAGCCAATTCTGTAATAACATGAAAATCAACCATGCCCCGCTTTGGAACAATCCATCTCAGCCCCACACTCATGATATATCAATTTCTCATTCACCAATGTCATCCCCAAGGAAAATAAAGGATGCGGCCTTTCCCGAGAGTGGGAGTTGGCGGGTTATGGTTTTGGACCTTCGAGTCTGCGATAATGTCACAATCAGATTTGAGTTCCTTGGCTTTCAAATTGATGGGACAAACGAGGGCTTCTTTGGCATTCAGGAAACAAATAGTAAGCCAATTCCGTAACAACACGAGAATAAGACACCAAATTTTTTTCCCATAGAATTTTAATATATCAACTCGCATAATTTTTTGTCTCTCACCAAATTTATTTATTTATCTCATTTCCTCATATTCATACACTTCATCACATGATTTTATCTAATTACTCATTGTACTCTTGTCTAATTGCAAATTGATCTATTAAATTTTATTTTTTATTTGCAAATGTAGTAACTAACTTTGAATCTCCTTATATTGTTTAGACTCTTTTTATAGAATTATGTTTAACATTGTAAGACAACAACCCTAGATTCAGCTCCACCCACAACAACCCAAAATTCAGCAGCTCCCACAAGCCCAAACCCAATTTCGAGCATAATTTCTAGTACAAATCCTAGTGCGAGCCCAAGGCCAGCCAAATCAGAATCAGCAATGGACGGTGGATGCCCTTGTTGCTATTATACCCTTTGTTGCTGACGTTATTTCAGCTGGATTGCCTCCTGCTCAACCACAAGGTTTTTTTGTTATAACTGATATATATATATATATATATATATATAGATATATATATATATATATATATATATATATATAGGAGTTATTGGTTCTAAAGAGGGTTAAATCATGGTCCAGCACCAGATCTTGAACTTTTTCAAGCATTCGGTGGTGCTTGAATTTACTAGTTATTTTCTGACAAAAAGTGACATGGATACACATTTTCAGTTTTCGTGTAATGGAACTGTAGATGTTTCCACCTTTGATAAAATTCAACTTTAAATTCTTTGTCATTAACTTTCGGGCACCACAACAATTTATTCAATTTTAAAATATTTTTGCTGAGAAAAACAAAGTAAGACAATCAAACCTAAATAAATAATGTTTGTAACTTACTTTTACAAATAATTTAAAGAGAGTATGTCAAGGATTTCTCACTTTAAGTGTAATTGTTTTTTTATTATACGTGCAATTAAATTTAATTCATTAATCACTTTGAATTTTATGTTGCTCTCTTTTAGTTTTAGATATGCACACCATTAATTTGATATCTCTGCCAATCATATTTTTCAGTTTTCTTATCAGCAGTTGGATGAAGATTTTGATGCTTGTTTCCGCAAATTTTTTTGAGAAGATGCCTGTAATGATTCTGCTGTTAACATTTCTTTTCTCCAGCAAGATCCTGTGTTCCAGGAAATAGTGACAATTGATCGTTTGAAGGAGCATTTCCAAGAATGCAGCAAAATCACGTATGCGAAAGCCACGAAAACTCATGGACCTGATGAAAATGTGGGCTGCACAATCGAAGCATATATTCGCTTCGAATTACAAAGCTGTGTTACCATAGCTTTGGAATTCCATGAAACCAAGTTTGGTGTGTCAACTTTGAAGGTTTACGCTCTACATAAACATCAATGTAGAGTAAACAGTCGTCACAATTGCACGTTTGCTGTGAAGTTGCTTGTGCATAACGGTTTTGTTGGCATGCAAAAGAGACCGTTTGGCGGTATTCACGACCTAAACCTGTTATTTCGTTATTATTGTGTGACTGCATTATTCTCATGGTAATATAGTTTTAAAGTTTCTCAGTGATTTTTCTTCCTACAGTAAGATAACGCCAAAACATTATTCCAGATACCTCAACATTCATGCATTCAAATTTTCGAATCAGACGAAAGCAGAATTAAAGGTGAAGCAAAAGTCAGGATATTTCGGGGAGATAGAGCATATCACTATTGGCATTTGTCAAACTAGATAGGATAGTTTTGCTTGTGTTTTATTCAAAGAGCTTAAAAGTGTCGGAGTAGCTATCAACGGCTTCAATGGACAAGTTCATGATAGTTATAAATGAGAAATGTATTTCACCCATTGCCATGTATATGATGAATTCTGTAAGGAGTATAACGTAGCGAAGGCTGTAGAATGTTACGCTGTCAATCATTGGTGTGGATGTTGTGAAAATGTGTAGACTGACTGTAATTTTGTTGGCATCTGCAAAATTGAATAGCGGAGAAATTGATTGCTTCATGATATCTAACTCTAAAGTTGACACGATGGGAGATGACCATTTATACTATTGGATGTTTAGATTTTTTGAATGTACTTTTTGTACTGATTTCAGAACTGCATATTTGTATAAAAAAAAAAAAGGATATGTACATCATGTGTTTGGTAAAATGTTGAATTGAAATAATTGGAACATGAAAATTTTTAATTTCACTACACATTGCTCGTTTGTTTTGTTGAATGTTTGATTTTGTTGTTGAAAAAGAAACAAGAGATAGAAAACATGAAGAACCAATGTTTTCGAAAATTATAACTTTTTTTAAGTTAATAATTTTCTTTTAGTTTTAGTTTTGATACCTTAAATTATTATATATCTATTCTTTTAGTTACCTAAATAATCAATAATGAAATTAAAAAGGAGACATGGAATAAGAGTAATAATGGTAATACTTTATTTTCTTCAAGTGTTATTAAAAATGATGTTTCCATACTATACCAATTTAATCATCAGTAAATGCAATTGTACAACACAACTGTAAAAAAGGTTTCATTACTATCTCACAAATAAAATATATTGAGATATAAAAGTTTAATTATTTTTAAAACTTCAACTCACATGCTGATTAAGAACTCTCATTTAATTATGTTGTTGTTTAGAGTTCTATAAGACTCTTTGTGTGTTGTTCAAGTTTGCTTACAACCTCCTCATGATTTCTTTCCACAATTTTTTTCAATAGTTTGATTTTGGTAATGTTATCCCTAACGATGAAAGTAAAAGTATCTATAAATCGTTAATTTTTGTAATAAACAACTAAAAAAATTGCTTTGATGGAAAGTCAATTAACCACACACAAAAAGTGATTGAATGAAAAAACTCTTTGTGCTCAATAAACACAAAACCAACAAGTTGACGAAGATGAGGGTAGAGGTACAAAAGTTAAATATGTGACATTATAATAACAAACTAGTGTCAAATCTTTGTACTTACATATATACGAAAATCATTACGTAAGGAAAATAATTAAATGGTTTATTACAACAATGTTTCGACATGATTGAAGCCAACAACATTGTTGTTAAAGCTGTCAAAACGGGCGGCCCGACCAGTTTAGGCCTGGCCCTAATGGGCTTCGGGCTTTATCGGGCTGGGCCAAAAAGCCCGGTTGAAAAACGGGCTTGAAATATGCTACCCGAGCCCGGCCCTACACAGGCCACGGGCTAAACGGGTCGGCCCGTATTAGAAATTACATTTTTTTTAATAAAAAAAAGTAGTATAAGATACTCCTATAAATTTTTTTATAAATACTATTTTTAATATGTTTAAATAACGTCTAGCACAAAAATAAATTGTATTCATTTTTGTACAAACTTCGTAAACAAAAAAAGCGAGGAAAACAATTTTAAATGAATTAGATACGTTATGGTTATTGATATTTATATATTCGATCTTTAAAATTATAAATAACGAAACAAATAAATATAATTTTATATTACATTTATATTTGTGTTAATTCATTGAATTTTCACTTTTATTTTTTACTTTACAATCAACTAAGTAAAGAATATTTTGAAAAAAATATATAATTTATAGGATTTTTTTGTTATGCGGGCTAACGGGCTACCCGCGGCCCTTTCGGGCTAGCCCTAACAGATACCGGGATATTTAGGGCCGGGCTAAAAAGCCCTATTCAAATCCGGGCTCAATATTTAAGGCCCAAGCCCTATAGTTAATCGAGCTAAACGGGCTAGCCCTTACGACTCAGCCCATTTTGACAGTTCTAATTGTTGTATAAGTATTCTTAACCTTTTTATAATATTAAACTCTGATGTAATATGTTTTCTAAAGGTGCAAGACAAACAATTTACATAATACAATTGTTTAATATTCTCTTAAAAAAATACATTTAATATTCAATTCTCAAAATATTTTGTAGGTTAATCCTAATCCATCTTATGATTTGTCTAATGAGATTGCACAATTGATTCGAATTTAGTTATTGTATCAGGATGATGAGAGTGTGGGATTCAATTCTAGGTTCGAGAATAGTTATCGCGTTAAGAAATTATCGACGATAACTATAATATTATAAGGAATGTTTAGAATATTTTAAATCGACTCACGTGCAGCCTTCATATTTTATAATGAAAATTTTAATAATTGTTTAGAATATTATTATAATCTCTATAAAAATAGATTTTTTTATTAAGACATGAATTAAATACGATTTTTTTTATGTTTTCGGCATTTAAAACATAAATATCCCAAATTATTTATCCCATTAAAAAATGCAGTCAATAATCTATAGAAATGAGAAGTTAAGGGGGTTTGTTTGAGGGTTACGACATTTATTCCTAGATATTAATTTTCTCAGGAATGGGAAGGTGAAAAAAAATTTCTAGGAAAATATGAGAATAAGTGTTTGGTTAATTGTTTAATTCCTAGGAACGTTTTTCAAAATAATTCCAAGGAATTGGTAAAATATGTTTGACTTGAAACGTAGAATCCTGAGAATGAACGTTATAATTACACAAATACCCTATTGTAAAAATCATCTTCTTTGCAAGTAAACTGTACAAGTTACAAACCAATTACCTCAGAAGTTGCAATAATGACTAAATGGAAGAATGAACGTAATTGCGATGAGAATGAACGTAATTTTCCTTGATAATTGAAATGATAGTGCAATGCTTAGATATTTTAAAGTTTGAAGGCTTGAAGTTACCTTCAATTGATTAATGTCGAATAATTCATTCAATTTAATAGCTAATTCAATCATTTAAGCCATTTGAATAGAATCTACAGGGTTTTATAGGGACACAATTAAAGTCTATAGGGTTTGTGGTTAGAAGCCAATGATGAAACCTTATGTAATTTCTTAAATAAGATTTTATCATTGATAAACAAATTTCTGAATATTAACTTGTATCTTATTAAATTTGTTTCTTAATGTATTCATCTTGGTAGTTGTTCGTGAGGCTTCTTACTAAAGATTTTGACTACTTGAAGACAACAAGCTGCTATTATTCTTCCATTAGTTTTTATAGGATAAAATGAATTATCTCTCAATGTAGCTTCCAACGTGCTTTCAAAAGTCCAAAACATGTTTCTATTACATTTCTAGCTGAAGAATGTTTTATATTGAAAAATTCTTTAGGGGTAGATGGTTGTAATTCATTCCTCCACTCACTAGGGTGATACCTTTGACCTTCATAAGGAGTAAGAAATCATTCTCCATTCATGTATACATCATCACATAAATGATAACACCCTATCATAAATAAAACCGAAGTTAAAATCCATAAATTATGCAAGACATGTTTTATTTCTATATTAATTTATACTATTGTACTTTGAGGAACCATTGAACCATTTGGTCGAGAAATAACATCTCTAAGGACTCTAGAGTGAGCAGCTGATCCCTCCCAACCAGACAAAACATATATGAATTGTAAATCTGGTGAGCATACACCTAACATATTTGTAGCTGTCTCATCCTTCCTTGTTCTATATCTACTTTTGTCAGCTTCCGGCACATTAACGTTGATGTAAGGGCCATCAAGAGCTCTTAAACAATTTTTAAAGTATTTCCATCGTTCGTCTATGTTGACCTCCAAAATTGGTTTGTTTTATCAATTTTTTATGGCACTTCAAAACTGCCAATAATACATTACTGAAATGCCTACTAATCGTTTCACCAGATCTAAAAATTGTTTTCTAATCATTCTATTCTTAACATGATGTGCCAATATATGTAAAAACATGACCACCAACTCCTCCACACACATGTGTCGAGTAGGAAGCAAACCACCAATAACTTGCGACATGTCACATAGTTTGTGGTAAGCAACTCTATTCATCCTTGTATTTTCAACGCAAGCCAAATCACTCATGTAAATAATTCTACGAAAATGGACTTCTCTAACTAAACTTCTTTCATAAAAATCTCATGACCTTTTACGCTTTTTAGAACGCTTACTTAACTCAAGGTAACATAACACAATTGTCATCAACATAAAGTAATTCAACATCTCCATATATATAATAAACATTGATATAATCTTTTTCTTCTTTTCACGCATTTCCATCAAATGTGTCATGATAAAAAATAAAATAAAATATTTGTTGCACATATCATAATACTATATTAGAAACATAGGAATTACACCACATACAACATTCTAAACATAACACAAACATCAAACAATATAATGATTCCAAATTAGATAACATTGCACACTTTTGAACATCATATATGAATAATACTAAGAAATAAACATGTTGTCTCTAACCAACAAAAATATAGCTATTCTGCATAAACCAAAATAGAACCCCAAACAACAAAGGTGCTAAAGCTCAATAAACCAGCTAAACAATTCCCAAAAAATAAAATACATTACTCCATAACACTTATTACCTCAACATACAATCTCCAGAATTTCAATACCAATTATAATACAAACAAATGAGAACCTTAATCTAACTTATTACCACCTCACAGACAAAAGTGATATTCATGAAAAGCATAAACCTCAATTATCTCTAAATATTGTACATTGTTAATTTGATAAAGGGTGCTAGGATATCAACTACTAAGTCAAGTTAAAAATGAAATAATTATATGATAATCAACATCTTTTTTAAGTTTAAATAAAAAAAGCATTCACCTGAATCTTGTCCTATATCTGAAAAATTATATATTTGCAAAATTATTTTATTTTATCTTTAAAAAACTAAGATTCTTCAATTGATACAATTAGAAGGTGAGAAAAAAAACATGAAAATTAATACTTCAAAGAACAATGTTTTTTTTTAATGAAATTAAGTAAAGATTTGAAAAACAAAAAACAACAAAAATAAGTATCAACCTCTCAAAAAACAAAAAGAGAAGATTAAGTGAATCAAAATCAACAATATCCATGTTACTAGTTTACCAAAACAAAGGTGGGTTAAATTTCTCAAAACAGGAACAAAAATGGGTTGAGAGAAGACAATAAACAACAACAGTAGACCAAAAAACAATGATATAATGATATCAATCACCAAATCTATGTTGAGTAATGGAAGAATTGAAAAGAAATTTGATGGTACGTTGAAGAAAAGAGTGAAATCTAGAACCAAAATAGCAAGCAGTTGATGAACACCACAAAGATGATGGGTTTTTATAGAACATCAGGGAATGTGGGATGTTTAGCGGGAGTAAGAGTTCACAAAGAAAAAAACGGGAATTTTAGGGACATAAATGACTTTTTAAATAGATCATGGGTTTACATTTCCTGGGAATAAAAGTTTCCCAAGCTATCCAACGGAATAAAAGAGACGAAAAATATGTGGAACGTGGGGAGAATGTGGGGGAGCTGCTTTCCTGGGAAAAATTTAATCCTAGGCATATTCTTGTTTTTCCCATCTACCTAACAAAACAATCTTTAATTCCAACCTTAGATTCCTGGGAACTATTTTGGTAACCCTCAAGCAAACACACAGAGATATTCTTCATTAGTGGTATAGAAAACATAAATAAAAAAAAACAGAAAATGATAAAGTAATAAACAATAGAGTGCATATCAAGAAACTAAACATTAATGATGATTTGATATCGTAAAGTGATATATATTTAGGTCAAACATATTTTGTCATTGTTAAAATAACATATTGACTTTAGATTAAATCTTTCTTGGAATAATCTTGAGATGAGATACATCAAGCCTAAATTAATGAACTTTGTACCCAAAATAAATATTTAGGAAAAAAACTTAAATCAAACATCAAAGAATTTTTTAATACATTTATCAACTAAGTAATTAAACTCAAGTAGGTAACAAAATATAATTAATAACAAATTATTCATGAGAATTCATATTCAAATTTTTAGCAGACATTTATTGGTTTATCGGACCCGATTCTCATAAAAGCAGGAGGATCCTAAAAAAGGTTCAAATATATATATTTTATCTAGACGAAATATCTCATGCGGTTCTTTAAGTTAGTTATTTCTAATAAATTAGTTATTTATTTTTATTTTGCAACAAATTTTGTCTTTTTTTTTTTGCTTATAACAATATGGTCCTTTAAGTAATAAAATATTTAAAATGTTGTCATTTTTTTAATCCAACTTTGTTAAAAAAATGCATATGTCCAAAATGTATTTATGACACCAAAAATAATTACTTAGACAGATTTTCTTATTCTTGTTTCCGAATTCAAATCTAATTTTACACATAAATGTTTAATTAACAACATTACAAATAAACTAATCAAACAATTTTGTTTTGATCCATGACCGAATAATACACATATGAACTCTAGTTTTGCAAGCAATGAATTTGGACCCACCAACTTAGCATTAAACATCTACATAAACAATTTTGAACCGAGTTTGATAAAAATAGAGTATTGATGAAAATATTTTATGACTTAAAATACCAATTTGTTACAAAAAAAAAAAAAAAACCCTAAAGGACTAACTTAATACAAACATCTAACTTGAAAGGTCGCATGAGATATTTGGCCTTTTATTTACTATCATTCCTTCAACCCGATATAATGTTTTCAAAGTTTAAGAACAAGATAAAATTAACAACCTTCAAAGCCTATTTATTTTTTTCATCAATCAATGAATAAAACACAAACATGAGATTATGTCTTACTTTGCAAGCATATTTTTCACCAAAGATCCTCAAGTCTCTTTCACTATGTGTATGTTTGATTTTAATTTAGCGGAACAAAATTAGTTATAGAAGTGTATAATTGATTTTGACATATTTTGATATTTTTATGTTGAAATAATTTTCCTTCTAAAATTGAATCAAACTTGAAGTAAATGTTTGTAACTTTTGACTTCAAACATTATTTTTACACTCAAATTTATTATTAAACTCATTTTTATGTGAATGCATTCAAACATAAAACACTTAACGTTCAAGCAACTTTTAAAACCATTTTACAAAATTAATTTATTCAAAATCAACCTTTGTCACTTCAGAACCAAACATAAGCTGCATCTAGCTCTCCATCTAGCTCTCCCCAAATTGGTGGACAAGTGAATCACAATGACTTTCACCTTTGTTCGTCCAATCGTGCTGAAATTCCTAAAGTTAACAGTGTTTACTTTTTTGTTTTAAAAAGTGTTTAGTTTTTTGTTTGAAGTATGGTTGATAGTGTTGACTGTTGAGTGATGAGAATTCATTTGGAAATAGATAGAAAGTAACCATACAAGAAATAGATAGAAAGTAAACCTTACAAAGAAGGTTGTTCTTGATTCCCTTCTTATGCCGATGCGCAAAATGGTCTATTTGACAACTAAAAGAACCTCTAATAACATTCTTATTCTTGAAAAGAAAACAAAAAAAAAAAAATCACTGATATTTTGTAAAGCATCCGAAATGCAACCTCGAAATCCACCTTTATTTAGATCATTAACCAAATCTATTAAGAGCAGTGACGGAGCCAGAAAATTTATAGAGTCCGGGCAAAAAATTTGTCGCAAATTGACATGTGACATAATATATAAACAATCATAAATCGAAATAAAAGAGGTTTCTTATTTTGTCAACAAAAGTACAATTTAAAATAGGGTTATTAATTGAAATTGACCATATAATATACGTGAATTCTGACAATTGACTCTGTAACTAAATAACATGTATTCTGACCATGTAATTTGAGATTTTTTATTATTTATAACCCTATAATATAGGCGATGTCCAAAAAAGCAACCAAGAGATTGAATTTTTTCATGATTTCTTAGAGGCGAGTTAAGAACGTTAAAGTATGGCTTTACACAAAATTTTTTTTTCTTTTCGAAAAACGACAAATTAATTATGAATTTTTAAAGTGTCAAAAACTCAAAAAGCAAAACAACAGAAATCTCGACCTATAAATCGAATTTTGTACTCATTATTTGCAGAGACATCTATAAAAATACATAAAAATGATCTGTAAAGTTTCATAGCATTTCGAAGTCGTTTAAATTTATTTTGATTTTTCAACCAAAACGTGCAAAATTGAAATTTTGTTCCGCGTAAGCGTATACTCACAAGTCAAATTTAGTTCCTTAATTTTGTAAGCATGACTAGAACGTAATAAGAACCTTCACAATAAAATTTTGTAGTTTTTAAACGGGATACAAATTAATTATAAATTGTTTAAGAAATTCATAATTATGAGGGAATGAAAATTCATAATTAATTAATCCCTAGTCGAAGAAATTTAATTTTTTGTGTAAAGCTATATTTTAACGTGTTAAACATGTATGCAAAAAATAGTGAAAAAATTCAACCTGTAGGTCACATTTTTAGACTACGCGTATACTATAGGGTGTTAAAAAATAAGAAGAAATTCAAGTTACAATGTTAGAATATTTGTTTTGTATTTTACAGGGTCATTTTTCAGACATAATGTATATTACAGGGTCAATTTGAACAATTAACCCGTTAAAATAAGAGAGATGAACCCGTCAATAGTGTGCTAAATAAAATTAGGAGGTAAATGTCTTTTCCGAGACCTATTTGCGTGTGAAAATTTTCAGATTTTGCCCAAATTTTTCTTTTTGTAAGTGTGTTAATTGACTTTTGGGTTGGGTCTAATGTGCAAAAATTATCGATCGAACCCGAGCGACCGTCCAGGGTCGCCGGGCAGTGAAACCGCCCCTGATTAAGAGGTCAAGATCCTCTTCATTTAATGAACATTCTCATTATTATTTTATTTCACGTGTGTATATTTTTTTGATAAAAATGTCTATTGAACGGAGAGGATTTCAACCCTATTAAATGTGTGTTTGTTTTAGCATTTGAGTCGGCACCACCGTAAGTTAAAAGACTTTGTTCACTAATACAAGAATTTGAGTATTTGAAAAAGGCTTAACGAGTATGCACTCTATGTGTAATATTAGTTCTATATTAACATCCCGATAAAAACTCATCACATTATTGCCACATAAACCCACTTCGTAACCGCATTTTAAAAACAACGGTAAAATATTTGATTTTTATTGGGAATCAATGTAAACTAATTTAAATTTACCATACATTTCTTAATTCTCAAATAAAAATAACACAAAATAAAAGTCTACTCATAAGAACCCCATAGGACATAACTATTTTTAAAATATACTGTGTTGTGCTGATGTATTAGTTTTGTACTTGTTTTGTGTGCACATTTTGTGTTATAGTCTTAATAAAGCTTTCTTGACCTTTTCAAAAAAAATAAAAATCTAACTAAAAATTACTCAACAATAGAATTGGAAAGACCCTTTTATTGTTAATATATTCTTTTTCGGGACCAGTCAAAGCTTATTCCTTGTATAGTCTATAAAAACTTGGAAACTATTTTTTTTAAAAAATTAATAATTGGAAACTAAACCAAATGACCACTAAAATAAATATTCAGGTACAACTTAATCCTAAGTTTAGATTTTTTTGAAAGCAAAGGATGAGAAAAAAAATCATCCCAAGTCGTTTCCTCATAAATATAACCAGCTTTAAAAGGGTTCACCCTTCATTAAGCAACTTTACTAGCACAAGACTATAATACTTTGTTTGTGAGTTTGAAGGCAACGAGATGTGATACTTTGGAAAAAAAAGAAAGGAGCAAGTGGAAGAAACAAATGAGTTTGCAAGGAGAAGACTTTAGGGGTTCAGTTTTCTTCACAATACAAAACCCCCTTAAAATTAAAAAATATTAATTATAAACATTAAATATTCTTTCAAAAAATGTGAAAGAAAGATTTCTCTATTTTCACGGTGACAAGGCACTTACTGCATCTGTAGATTTGCTGGGGACAACTGCTTCATTGTGTGTTTTAACTTTGATCATTATCCTTGCCATCAGATCCCACTTCAAAAATGGTAATAGAGCAACAGCCTATGTCTGGCAGGGAGGTTACATATTGCTGATTTATTTATGTTCACTTAAAAAATATTGGTGTTATCGCAGAAATCTGTGTCGGAAAACAAATCCAAATCAAAATCTCTCTTCTGGAATAGCACCTACTCAAAGAGCTCATAGTAAACAATCAATACAAACTATAACCTATACCGATTATGAGAGGAGAGGAAGAGAGAGGCACTAGAAAAATAACACATATACCTGATATGAATTGGCTAATGAACAAATGAAATAAGGAATAAGTTGAAAACTACAGCTAGGCATTGCTTCAACCAATTTAACTAAATCAGTTTTGCAATGGTTTTGCTTTGCGGATGTGTCCCATGCTATTGACCAGATCCTTGCGAGTGCAGACAGGGAACATGTTAATGTTTTTGAATGCTTTCAACCGCCACAGAACATATGGGAAGCTGAGCTGATCCCTAGATGTGAAGCGAACCACCTCATTAAACCAGACGCACATCAATAGATTAGTTAGTGGTGTATGCTTCCTCACGATAACAGAGGCTTCACATAGAGCTGCAGAAACAAGTTTGATTCGATTGATAAAAAGTTGAATCAGTGGAACTCAAAGTTTGGCAACAGACTAGCTGAGAAGATTGGCATCTATCAACATACATACAACTATAGCCTACCGACAAAATCAATTGAAAATATGACAGCAAAATATTGGATAAAACAGAACATAAATTTTTCTGTATGAAGAAAAGAAGACAAAATGTTAAATTACTGTTAGCTAATGAAAATATAATCCGTACCTTTCTTTCCATTAAATCTCTTGTCTACAGGCATGCCATCTTTTCTGTATTGATTCAGTTGCACTTCAACTTCCTCTGGCTTCGCTTTGTTTTTCTTGACAACAGCCTTAGCCTCATCATAGACACTACTACGAGCTCCATGTTCTGATATGGCAAGTACAGAACTTGTGCGCCAAAGGAGTGCTTCCAACACACCTAGTGGGTCCCTCCTAAATTGGGACTTGGAGTCTACCCAAATAGAGTATTTTGCTTGAGGGAAAAGGCGATGGCTTAACATCTGAAAGATATCCAAGCCCACATGTGGTTGAAAAAGGAAACAAATAACGAAAAAAGCTTTCTAAGAGGAAAGTACCCCCATGGGGTTAATGAAGACAATAGATATTTTCAACATGATTCACATATCAGCAAATGGAAAAATTAGGAATCTTGTGAGACCATTTTGGTAGGCCATGTGAAAGTGCAGCAACACAAAAACTATGCATATGAAACATAATCAAAATGAAGCAAATGACGTATAGAAAGAGAAGCAGGCATCAAATATTTAATACCTTGGGAATTTTACCATTCAACCTTTGATCAGAAAAAGGAAGATCCTGAACGACAATAACACGCCACTTTCCAGCAAATCCATTATCCCCAACTCTGCGACCCACTAATTCCTGTGCTTTTAGAGTGATTTCATCCCAGAATGCTACATAGCAAACCTGCATACCACTAAATAGATTTGGCAAATAAGATTACTGACTTCTAAGATATGTCAGGAATAAAGTCTTATACTACTTAAATAACCTTCTTAAGCGAAGCCTCTGACATTCCAATCGGTTGATAAAGATCATCTCCACCACCAAATGCACAAGTAGATACCACCACTTTGCAACCTTGCATGAAACTTTTATCTTCATCTGATATCCTAAACCCACCATTTGCACTGTAGAACCCACAATGTGCCGTCGTAGTTTCTTTCACCTATACAACGAAGAAACAAACCAAACAATATATTACGTATAACAATATATAACTACAACCGAGCGTATCCAGTAGGGCACACAAGTAGCAAAAAAGTGAATTAAAATTAATCTAGGAGAAAATAATATAAGCAGCACTAATCACCTCAAAACTTCTATCTCTTTCCTCAAATGTTTGATTTCCAGTAAATAAATTAAATCTTGTATCCTCTGCACGCAATTGAGACAAGGTAGCATTCCCTCCTATTAAAGAAGCATCAGTCGCTGACATATACAAGACTTTACCAATAGGTAAACTAGATTCTTCTTCCACGGGAATCTCTAGTTGCTCAAGTTTTTCAGGTGGTAGAAGCTTCAAGCAACCTGATAGAATTAACTCAAATGTCATACACAACATCGGCCTCCTTAAGTTTTATCAAAATAAAATACACAACCTCAGTCATTCCTAGAAGTGAAATGAAAGAACTAAGGACAGTAAAAATAAGTGCCTATTTGAATTCACTTTATGATATCAAGGCATAATGTTCTCTCACATATCTTAACCCAAGTCATTAATCCCTATAGTTTTCCATTTAGTTTTTGTAGAACTTCCTCTGCCTCTAGTGATTTAACTACCCTCCATCTGATTTACTCTCCTTACTACAAAACATACAGGTCTTCTTTCTAAAAACATAATTCAATTCACATTCAACTCACTTAAAATCAATTCTTTTCGCCACAGTGCCAAACACACACACAAACATAAATCCGCAAGGAAATAAACAAAGTTTTAACCAAATCAACCAATCAATGAATTGAAAATGAAGAAAAAGAGTTATTGATTGGGGGACTTACGTTCTCTAACACCAGCAACAACATGAGTGGTAGGATCAAGACGATTCAAGTTGGTTTTAACAATAGTCTCTTTAGATTTAGATTTAGATCGATCATGATCTTGATTTTTGGTTGTTGAAGGAATGTTGGAAGAAGAAGAAGAAGTACCAATTCGTGTAATCTCGTAAAAGAGTAAAAACGCAGCTGGAATAATGATGAGTAACATCCAGTATTTAACGAGAAGCTTCTTGAAGAAACGTTTGTTACCGAGTTTCTTCCGTTTGCGGCGAGCGCGAACGCGCATTCGACCTAGTTCATCGGTTTCGTCGTCGGAGATTGAGATTGAGATCGGTAGAGTGTTGCTGTGGAACATTGAGAAGAGAGACCAAATCGGAAGAGATAGATTTAACGAACCTAATAACTGCCTCAGGTGATTGATTGATTGATTTACTTGTGCTGTGCGACCTGCACAAACTAACTAATCAGATCAGGGTTCTAAATTTCTAATTATGATTAGTTTATAAACAAAAATTAAAATTTCATACTTATTAAAAAAATTATAAAAGATTAATTTCCACTGTCAAAAAAAGATATTTGTGATTTCTTGAAGAACAAAAAATCCTCAATAAAAATATATATATATTCATTGAAGAATATTTTAGAAATGTGTAGTTAAATAGAGTTCAAATAGTTATTATATTTCTTTATATTTGAGATCACCAAATATGAGTATTTTTAGTTTATCATTTGAGATTATATACACACACAATTTGATACACAAATTGAGATAGAAGAGAGCCTTAGCTAGTTCTTAATTTTGTTGCTAACAAGTGTGAAGTGGTACCAACAATGAGTGTGCAAATTGGCTTGCTAACTCCCTCCGATGATCCCTCAAGATTTGGCACAATCGTCACTCACAATTGAGTCATTTTTTATTAGTCGTTGCTCGTTCGCAAGCTTAGTATATGATTCACTATTTTCTTTTGTCGTTTTGTTTGTTTCTCATAAGAAAAGAGAGAGAGGTCTCTCCAATGGTTTATGAGAAGCGGCTGAACAAAGTCATTGTTGAGTTCTGTTTGAAGGAAATTCACTATTTAGACTCAGAAATTACTGATAGCTGTTTTAATGATGGTTTAATCTTTCCTGATATAGATCATATTATGTTCCATTGTAAGGCTTTCTTGTCTAGGTTAGTCAATACTACTCAGTACTAGCGTGGATTATTTGGGGTTACCACAAACATTGGCTCTAAAAACTGCATGTTATATAGTATACACATGGTACAAGGCCACAACAACCATCTCCAGAAATTTTACAGATAGTTGAGATATTCAGATACAATGTTTCAGACATTTCAATACACTTGAACAAGGAACAAATAATACACATAATCAATTAAAAGAGGAAATAACATATATTTCAGGTCTCCAAAGAAACCTTCAACATAGTAAAAAGGTGTATTTGGGTTGGCTAGTTAACTACATTTCCCAATTCCATACTGTCAAAAGAATAAGGAAACAAAGGGCAGGATTCCGAATACAAAGGCCTCAGTGAAACCTACAATCAATGGTTCTGAAACTGAAAGTAACCAACTACAGAGATACAAGGAAGGATAAAAAGGACAGACGATACATGTAGAACTCCACCCTCAACGCTTAGAATATTGAGGAGCTTTACGAGCTTTCTTGAGACCAACTTTCTTCCTCTCAACAGCTCTAGAATCTCTAGTCAGAAGCCCTTGTTGTCTCAAAGGTACTCTATGACCTTCACTAACCTTCAGCAACGCACGAGCAATACCAAGGGTGATTGCCTGAGCCTGACCAGAGAGGCCACCACCCTCGGCTTTAACAAACACATCATAACTAGTTTCGTATCCCAAAGTTAATAAGGGCACCTTAATGTATTGAAGCCATAGCGGATTTCCTTGAAGATATTCCTGTACAGCATTAAAATCTAAAATAATCAGACAAATGAAGATGAAACAGTGATGGCAGATAGCAACAAAAGGACTAATAAGAAAACCAGAAATCAAAGAAAATGTTTGGATGAATAGTTTTGAAGACAATGTTGAAGGAAAATTAAACTTTTTTAAAATTAAGATAGTTATATTTGTGTTTGTTTTCACGTTATATTTGATAACCAATCTTCTTTTGCCTCAGCTACCTCTGCAGTTCAGAGGTTGCCCGTTGGATTCTAACAACTGAGACTCAGAGCATCGATCTCTCAGAAATTGAATTCATCCAATGACTGGCTTTGATTGAGGCAGAAGAGGATTGAAGATCCTTATATTTTTCGGGTGAATAACACTACATCGGAATTCGTCTGAAATGATTTCAGAATATGCACACTACGTGTTTCAAAAATAAAATAAATAAATCGAAACATTAAATTTCATGACAATCTAGTTATATTTGTGTTAGTGTCAAACACTAATATTTGTTGTATACTGGACACACTTATAATCTAAAGTCTCGGTGCTACTACATATTCATCTATTATTTCATTTTTTACTCTAAAAAGCATTGAACTATATAATTTTACTTTAGTTGAAAAATTTATCTTTCATTTCCTCTCTTAAACCCTCCCTCCCACTTATGTTTGACAACAAACTCCATATGTTTTTTGGATGAACAATACTACATTGGAATTCATGTGAATCTATCTATATGAAGCCCAGACACTCTTCATAATTTAAGAAAATGAAAATGATCAAATGTAACCACATGTGTTAGTGTCATGTTAGTTTCCGACACCGACACTTGTTGAACATCAGACAAATGAAGTGACAAAGCTTCATAGTAATGCACTACTTTGTATTTTATTCTCAAAAACATTGAACTAGATAAGATTTACTTGAACTGAAAATTTCATCTTTCATTCCTTCCTAAAACCCTCCATCCCAAAAATTACGGTTATATATGAAATGCTACATTTTCTAATTGAAACTTGTCTAATTGCTTAACCAATTAACAAAACCCTTTCAGCATTAACTTATTCAAATTCAATCACAAAGCATGTTTCTCATCAAACCCTATATCCAATACCACATTATAATTTTCTTAACGTAATTAAAAATACTCAACATAACATATAATATCAATTCAAATTAAAAAACAACAAAGTTAACAAATAAATGAATAAACCTTAGCATCACGGTAATTAATGACGATTTTTCCCGTTCCTTCCTGAAGAACAACACGAGCAACAGCAGTTTTCCGGCGACCGGTACCTATGATAGTTTGAGCGGCGAAACCACCGGGAAGTCTGGATTTAACGTAAGTTTTGAGGTCAGCGATTTCCGGTTCGGCAGGGGAAGCGAGTGTTGTTGCGGTTACAGTGAGAGAAGGAAATTTGTGAGAGCGAGAGAGGGAGAAGGTTCTAGGGAGAGAAAGAGTGGTTGGTTTGGAAGAGATGTTGGAGGAGAAGGAGAGTGAAGAGAGGGAAGATGTGAGAGATGATACGGAAACTGCCATTTTTTGTTTTCAATGATATGAATGGATGCTGAAGTGAATGAAGAAGATAGAGAAAGGGGATAATAATGATTTTATTATTTTTTTAAATTTAAATAAAATGGCCGACAAAAATATATTCAGTATTTTTTAGGGTAAAAACTAAAAAGAAACAATAATTAATATATATGAATGGAAGTATAAAAGTTTATTTATTTTCTCTAAAAATGAATTTTCTTTAAAATTTTCCAATTACCTCATCCAAACACACAGTGTGTTTGGATGAGGTAATTGAATTTTTTTAAAGAATTTAAAATTTTAGGCAATTTAAATGATTCAATTAAATTACTTCCATTTCTCAATATTTTTGTTTGGATGTAATAATAAAAAATTTCATTGTCATCATTTTTGGGCCAAATTTGAAAATTGAAATCAAGAGTCAATTTGTAAATTTCAAAAAAATTGAGTGGTCAAATTATAGTTTTTTAAAAATTTAAGGGTGAATTTACAATTTTTTGGAAATTTATTGGGTTAAATTGAAAGTTTTGAAAAATTTGAGGATCAAAATGCAAAATTAAAATTTAAAAAATTATAACAATGAAGAATTTTGAAATTCTCAACTTTTAGGTGTCATTTGAAATTCTCTAAATTTAACTTGAACAAAATGCTTCAAAAATTTCCATCATTTTAAAAATTCTTCAAATTACAATGGAATTCATCTCAAAGTATTTCAATTCCCTCAATACATTACATTCTCTCACAACATTCCCCATACAAAAATACTTCAATTTTTGACAGTTATACAAAATCACTACAAAAACACTTCAATATGTTCAATCTTTTTGACAATTATACAAAAACACTTCAATTTTTTACTATAAAAGACATAAAAGGATAAAAATATGTGTCAAATGATTAGGATAAGACTAAATTGTGTTTTTGCTAGTCATTAACTTTCATTAACAAAAAATAAAAGATAAAATATTGATTGCTACCATTGATGATTAAAAAAAAATCAAACATAACGAGTAGTTTGTTGAGATATTTATGCTAAATAAACATTAAAAATAAATAAAAATTCAATTAAAATATTTAGTTAACAAGATCAAAGTAATATATGAAGTCTGGTGTGATATTTATGCCAAATAAAATATTAGTTTTAAAAAATATAAACAATAATAAAAGTATTGAGAATAAGCGTGCAAGCAACATGTGATAATAAGCGTGCAAGCGACATGTGATATAAAAAATCTTAAAATCTATATACAATAATAATATATACTCACTATTGATTGATAAATAATAGATACTACATATTTTACATGAAATGACAATATTATTGGAAATCAAATATCATTTGTATCATGTATTTGTGAGGTGCAGGGATATCACACTAAGATCAACACTTTTTTTTTTATTAAATATGACAAACGACAACATATATTTTGTCTAAAAAAAAGACAACATATATTTTGTAGGCAAATTCTATGATACACGCAAAAATTTGAGTGTATTGGTACATCAAATCATTAAATTAATAGTTAAATGTGTTATTTTTTGAAGAGAAAAATTATTTTCTATCACCTATAATTATAATAATTAAATCTTATTTATCAAAAACGTCGACGAAATAAAATTTAATTTTTCTGAATTTTTAGTAATCAGAATTTTGATTATTTTTTACAATAAAATGTAAAAAAAATTACTATGATTTTTATAAACAATGAAATAATGTTTTTTCTTATGAAATGATATTTTTTAAAATACAAATAGCTCTTTATTTCATAAAAATGATAATTAATTTATAGATTTTTTAAAGTAAGAGTATCGGTAAACCATAATTTGTGGGTGTGCGTAGAAGTTCCCAATTTTGTAACAATCAATCACAAATGTTACCCGTGTGATACACAGGTTCCATACTAGTTTGTCAACAACACAACACACACTTATTCTCAGCTCTCTCTCACACCCTTTGAAGTGATTCTTTGACATCATCTAATGCACTAACAAACAGAAATGTGTTAAACTTAAAAGTTTAGCTTCTATATATGACAAACCTTCTAAATACTTTCATCTTCCTAGAACACACTCAATATATGACACAAACTGCACATGTCCAATGTTAGTAAGCATTCTCTTAAATAATTTTTTATTTTGGTACTCTGGATGTTTTTTATCCATCAATTGATAAAAAAACTGCAGATGCCGCAATCTCTTTGATGTGCTCAATGAGTTGCATAATGTCATTATAGCTGATTGAATTCAAGTCATCACAAACAATGTCATTTGCTGCAAGCACTTCAACAATATGGTTTCTAATGAATGTCTTTTAACTGTCTTTTTTCATGGCCTCTTCTAGTTGGGCTTTCCAGATTTTGAGACGAGTTTTATCTTAAGGAGGTTTGATCTCAATGTTGCAAGGGAATAACATGACAAACTTTTCATCAACTTTTTTACAATTATCTTCTAAATCATAAATCTGGGAACCGAGGATCAACCTGAAGGGTTCTTTAATAGTTTTTGGAACAAATAGTACATGCTTGATGATTGAAGAAAGACCTTCTCAACATCCTTGATGAAAAAAAAAAACAGAATCCGTTTTTGATACAGAAACTAAGAACTATAAAAATTACAATATATTTGCATGTTAAAACTAAACTTGTGACAAATATATATCTTAACAATGTAAGATTAGTTATATATGTTTATCATGCAAACATTAAAAGAGACAGGCTTCTAATACAAAATGGAAATTGTATATGTCTTAAAAGCAATTAAACAAAAGTTACCATAATTTTGTCAACTATGACGTTTTTTCCGATACAGTACAAATTTAAGCTATGAAAAGCTTTTAGTGATATAATCACCTTATAGAGTGAGTTTATGAAGCACTAACAAAACTAAAGAGACTTTTTTTTGTTGTTGAAAGAAACAAAACTAAAGAGACTTGTGCGAGCTGAAAATAAAAACTATAGCAGTAAGCAATTGCGTTGCCAAGGATCCTCAAACAGGGGATTCAAACTTTAATTAATAATTTTATATATATATATATATATATATATATATATATATATATATATATATATATATCTATCTGTGTGTGTGTG